>Ga0187781_10000103_pt1 | contig 56612 bp, 54 predicted proteins | sample 0715_SJ02_MP02_2_FD_132447 | JGI IMG/M metagenome (GOLD analysis project Ga0187781, IMG submission 132447) | Tropical peat soil microbial communities from peatlands in Department of Meta, Colombia - 0715_SJ02_MP02_20_MG | ecosystem: Environmental > Terrestrial > Soil > Wetlands > Peat | place...
CGGGCGCGGAGGGATTTGAACCCTCGACCGCCGGGTTAGGAACCCGGTGCCCTATCCAGACTAGGCGACGCGCCCTCGCTCCCGGTCTCTCGGCGAGAGAATATCATCCCTTCGTCGGAACGGTCCGAGGCTCGGGTGGAAGCAGTCGGTCGTACCGGTGGTCGACCTGAGCAACGAATCCGCTCGCCGCCTCCTGCAGTATCTCGATGCCCTCGAGGTAGGTTCGGAGGGTCGGGAGCACCGGACGCCGGGGGCCCGAGGGCTCGGTCGGCATCGGGTTCGACCCGCCGAGAGCGCTCAGCAACCAGCGATCCGACCCCACCACCAACAGGAACGGGAACACGCGGCACTCGCGGGTCAGGGTCGCGAACAACCCCTCGGGTTTCGCTCCCGCCTTCGGAGTGCCGGTGATGAACACGACTTGGTCGGCCATCTTTCCGCGGTGCTCCGGCACGCGAGCCGGGTCGAGCAGCGTCCGGTGCGTGACCCAACCCTTTGCGAGCATCTTGCGCTGGGAGAAGGGCAACCCGAACGGGCCGACCAGGTGGCCTCCCCGACCCTGATCGGTGGCGACAAACGGCCGCTGCAGGAGCTCTCCCACGGCCCACCGCTGGTGGGAGCTCAACTCCGCTCGGGTCTCCCCGTTCTCGGGCCCCCCGACGGACCCCCCGAGCCCGTGAGGGTAGGCGAGCGTCCCTTCGAGCCCCGCGAGATGGCACCACAACCCTTCGAAGTCGAAGTAGACGGGGATGGTCGGCCCGTCCGCCCGCACGGTCACGTTCCACGGCGCGCTCGTGAGTCGACTCGTTTCGATGCGGGAGAGAAGGCGCTTCGCGCTGCCAGCATCGGATTGGAAGATCACGGCCAGGCTCGCCTGGGACCCGGTCCAGAGGACCACGTTCCCTGGATCCCCGGCGATGGCGCGTCCGAACTCCTCGAGGCGGTCCGCGAACGGCCGGGCCACGAGGAACGTTATCCAGGGTCGCCCCAGCGGAACGGGATGAGGGATGTATCGGTCGCGAAGCCACCCTTCCTCGTACGCCCGCCGACGCACGGCGTGATAAGTAGACCGAGGCACCGGTACCTGGCGGAGACGCTCCCGCTCGCGGTCGGGTCGTGCGGCCAACAGAACAGCGATGACGCGGGCCTCAGCGTCGGTCAGCGCTCTCAGAACCCGGCCTCCCGGCCCATGCGACGCTGTAGCACGGTGTCCAAAACCGAGGTGCGCGTTCGAAGCTTCCGTTTAAGGGGTCGACGTTTCATCTTCTCCCTCAGAAGCGATAGCGGAGAAGCGAGTATGTTGCCCTCATGGAAGCGATCGGTAGCGACGACGGGCACCCTAGTGATGGTTGGCCTATTGGTATTTGCTCTCGCTCCTGCATCGGCGGCCGCGACCGCGCTTCCAGCGACCTCCCCCGCCAGCTCCTCCTGGTCGTACGGAGTGCTCGAGACGGTCAAGGTTGGCCCCACCACGGCGGCGAACGGCTGGGTCTACGAGGGGAATGCGACCCTTGGCTACACGGTCACAGTCTGGGAAAACAGCACGTCGACGACGACCTTCGAACTCACCGTCTACCGCACCATGGGCCTCGCCTTCAACCTCCGGTTCTGCGACGTCGCGTGTGTCGCCCCGACCCAGTGGGCGAATGAGACTTATCGAGCGTACGAGATGACCGCGACGTTCGCCAACTTTACCGAGCAGGGCACGGTGCTGCTGGGCGGCAGTGACGTCCCGGCGATCGCGCTCGAAAACTCGACTTCGTTCTTGCACGCGAACGTCACCGAATCCACGGACGTCTTCCTCCCATCGATCGGTGAGCGAGGTCCCCACCTCGGCTACCTCGGAGCGAACCTCCTCGCGAAGGCGGCCGTGACGTTCACGCCCGCTCTCGGACTCATCCCGGACCAGTTGGTCCCGGGCAGCACGTGGAACTCCTCGAGTGAATTCGGCGCGACCGGCAGCGCCAGCTGGAGCTACTACTACGCTCTCCATCGGCCGGTCGGCCCATTCATCATTGGGCCGGTCTCGGGTAGCCTCTCGCTGTCGGCGAATGGAAACGTCTCCGTCCAAGGCGCGTACCCCACCGGGAGCGGTTTCCGGTACGCCGGCTCGACGTATCCCGCGGTCGTGCTCACGGTCACCGGTCCGTTCGACGTCCGTGAGGGAATCGTCTTCATCCCCACGGCCGCCGACATCTTCGGTTCGGCCGCCCAGCCGTGGGACAACAACGCGACCGGTAGCGCGACCGTCCAGATGTCGACCCTCGACCTCAAGCTATCGAACGGCGCCGAACCCCAGATCATCGCCTCGAGCTGGAAATTCTCCAGCGCGGCCGCGAACGCCGCCACGACGTCGGCCCTCGCAACCGGCACGTCGGGAGTTTCGGCCGCCGCGACCACGGCGAACCCGGTCGCTGCCGGGACGGTCCAAGGCGAGCCCGAATCCTCCGGCTCGAGTCACGGCACCCAAGAATGCCTCACCTCGGGGAGCAGCTGTCCGGGCCTCTCCGGACCCGCGCCCCGCACCCTCCTCGGCCTCATCGTGGTCGGTGGGGCGGTGGCGACCGTCGCGGTCCTGATCGCGCTCGGAGTCGTGGCCCGCCGCCGGCGGTCCCCGCCCCCGGTCTACCCGAACGCGGTACTCTACCCGCCCGGGGCGAGCTACCCGTCGGCGCCCGCGCGATCCCCGGCTACGCCGACCTCGCCGCCTCCGCCCGAAGAGGACCCGCTCGACCACCTCTGGTGAGCGAGCCGACCGGGCGAGCTGGCCATCCTTAGAGGCCAGTGGCTCCCCGGGAGGGAGGCCCTGCGCGGGACGCGAGGGGATAGCGGAGCAAGGCCGCCACGCCGTGAAATGCCTTCGCGAGCATCTCCCCTTCCTCGCTCTCGGTCGAGACGAGTCGGGCGGTGGCCCCCGACTCGGCGGCGCGTCGGAAGAGCCCCTCGACGTAGTCCTCGCTTGATTTCTCGCCGACCGTGCGCTGGCCGCACTTCGGGCACGGCCCGTCGAGGACGGCGTCGATCTCCTCGTCGTGCAGGGACTTTTCGAACTCGTGGCCGCACGCGGTGCACTGGAAGCGGACCCGCTGCTGCCGGAGCCCCTCCGAGACGATCAGGGTGTCCACCGCGCCGAGGTCCAACGCGTGGTTGACGTCCACTTCCCCGTACGCGGCGAGCCCCGCGTCCGCCTTGCGGATCTCGTTGAGGAGCCGCTGGATCAAGCGTTTCTCCTCGGTGAGCTCGAGCCCGTGAAGCGTCTGGGTCGCCTTTTCGACCAGCTCGCGAAGGCCGTACTCGTCGGTGTAGCCGGTGTCGAAGAGCGGCTGCACCACCTTCTGCTGGAGCTCGTAATGGAGGTACCCCTCCTTGAAAAAATACTCCTTGGTCGCGCCCGGTCCACCGAGCAGAATCCCTTTCAGCTGGTCCTTACGAGGGAGGAACAATTCGCCCGCCATCTCTCCGATCTTTACGAAGAATTCGTGCGCGGCGTGCTCGATCATCCGCTCAAATCGATGTTGGGACTGTCCGCCCCGGCCGTGCTTGCTCGGGACGAGCGAGGAGCGGTTCCGGAGTGGCTCGATACGTTTCCCTCGGAGCAAACCGAGCGTGACCTCGGCCCGGTCCATCACGATGAGCCCCCAGACGTCCGGCTCATGGACCATCGCGAGCAGCGGGTCGAGATAGAACGACGAGTCGCACCGGTAGAGGTACGTGTTGAGCGCTTCCGGTGGCTCGACGATGAACGTGACCGGCTCGGATTTGTCCGCGCCGACCGCCTTGCTGCCGACGAAGAACGCGACGCCGTTCGCGGGCGGCTCCTTATACGCCCGGACGCGCCCCATCAGCGACTCGATCGCCCACATGACGTTCTTGCGCGTCGTTCGGCTCTTGATGTTTGAGCTCTGAGCGTACTCGTTCCGGAGGTAGCTCATCACATCCGAGACCTGCTTTCCCGGCGAGACGTAGAGGCTGATGAGCTCGGTCGCACGCCCCCGGCATGCGGCGATCTCGTCCAGCTTCCGCTGGAAGGAGTAGCGCGCAAGCTGTTGGTCGGCGGAGGGAACGCTCATATCGCGCTGCCTAGCCGGCCGGCTCTAAACGACTGCGCTCGCAAACGGGGGACCGACCACGGAGGGGCGGGGCATGACCACCCGTTCCCCGGGCCGCGGAGTCAGAGGAGGCGACGGATGTGCTCGTCGATGACCTCTTCGGGGTACGCCCCGACGATGCGGTCGACGAGCTTTCCCTGCTTGTAGAACAGCAGCGTAGGAATGCTCATGATCCCGAGCGCGCCCGCCTTCTCGCCGTTGTCGTCGGAGTTCATCTTGCCGAACGCGACCTTGCCGTGATACTTCTGGCTCAACCGGTCGACGATCGGCGAGACCATCCGGCACGGTCCGCACCAAGGGGCCCATACATCGATCACGGCGGCCGAGTTCTCTTGGGCGAAGCGGTCGTAATTGGCGTCGCCTACTTCCTGAACAGGCATCGAGCTTCCTCACTTCCATCGAGCGTCCACGGCTATTAAATCGTTCTCTGGCGCCGGGGAAATCGGCAGGTGCCGGTTTCCCTCCGGTCGGTCGGCGCGGTCGTACGGGCCGAAGCGTCTTTGTACAGCGGTGCCATTTCGAGTACGTGCAGTTTTTTTCCAGGGCCCGAGATGGGCCGAACCTCTCGCCGGGCCTCGGGACCGCGACCGGCGAGTCCGTACCGTATGTCGACCGTGTCCGATCCCGACCCGCGGTGCTGACGCCGGCGGCGCGGAAAGGTATCCGTCAACGCATGCTGCTCTTTCGTCGCGCCTCGCTCGAGCGGATCACTCAGCTGACCGGAGCTTCCCCGTCCGAGCTGGCCCGGTTCCGGCGCGAGCTACGCGAGGCGGACCTACCGGACACGCTCCTCGACCGAGGAGCCGGCATCGCCTTCACCCGCGAGCTCCCCCAGGGCGCGCTCCTCTATCTCATCGTGCGGGCGGCAATCCCCCGGCGCGTGGTCGAGACCGGCGTCCGACCCGGCTATTCGACCGCGTGGATCCTCGCCGGGCTCAATGCGAACGGGGAAGGTGAGCTGACCTCCCTCGGTCCCGGTCCCACGAACGGCCGTTCCCCCGGCGTTCGGGACGTCACGGTGGGTCAGTTCGTCCCCCCGGCGTTGCGGACGCGTTGGACACTGGCCCTCGGTAACAGCGAAGAGCGGCTCCGGGAGATCCTCGCCGGTTCGAGTCGGGTCGACCTGTTCTTCTACGACAACGGACCGGTCGCGTCGCGCGCCCGCTTCGAGCTGCGCGCGGCGTGGGAAGCGCTCTCCCCTCGCGGGATCCTGCTCGCGCACCACATCGAGGCGAACAGCGCCTGGAACGACTTCTGCCGCTACCAGGGGGTCACCCCGCAGGTCCTCGACCCCGGGCCTCCACCGATGGGAGCGCTCGCCGTCCAAGCCCGAAAGTGACCCGCGGGGTTTACCGCTCGAGCTCTTCCACGAGGTGGACCGCGGCGGGAACGATCAGTTTCTCGATCGCGGTCCGTACCGCGCGCTCACTACCCGGAAGCGCAAAGACCGGCTTTCCCTGGATTACGAACAGCGAGGCGCGGCTGATCATGGCGAGGGGCCCGACCTCGTCAAAGCTCAGCGAGCGATAGATCTCGCCGAACCCTTCGAGCTTCCGCCCGCCCATCGCGTCGAGGGCGTTCACGGTGAGGTCGCGCGAGCTCACCCCCGTCCCGCCGACGGTGACCGCCGCCTCCACACCGACCTCGCCGAGCCAAGGCTCGAGCCGCTCCCGGACGTCCGCGACTGAGTTGGCTACCAACGTGTAATGAACGACCTTGTGGCCGGCCTTTTGGAGGAGGTCGCGCGCGAGGTGGCCCGAGGGGTCGTCCTGCTCGGTGTGCGTGTCCGAGACCGAGAGGACGCCGAATCCGAGGGATCGGTCGCCGTGGAGGTGATGCCGGCTTGTTGTTCGGGGGCTGCCCGGAGACTCGTTCATGCGCCCTCCGTCCCCGACTTCGCCTTCGCGACCACCCGAACCGGTCCGATCGAGGTCGCGGGATAGAGTCCCCGCGCATCCTTCTCGAGGTACTTGACCATGTCCCATACGGTGAGCAACGCGACGGTGGCTCCGACCAACGCTTCCATCTCCACCCCAGTGCGGTCCACCGTCGCGGACTCGGCCCGGACGCGCACGCCCTGACGGGATAGCTGGAGCTCCACCGAGCTCGAGGTGAGGGGAACCGCATGGCAGTGCGGGATCAGTTCGCTCGTCCGCTTCATCGCGAGGAGGCCGGCGAGCTCGCCCGCGGCGAGCGGGTCCCCTTTTTCGACCTGTCGGGCCCGGATCGCATTGCGAGTCGCTGGCTTCACGCGAAGTTCGCCTTCGGCGACCGCTCGACGGTGGAGCCGCGTCTTTTCTCCGACGTCCCGCTGCCGCGCCATAGCTTACGTGCCCTGCGTCGGACCCGCGGCGACGTGCGCGAGTACCGCCTCGAGCTGGATGCGGTCCGAGGCTCCCTGGGCGAGCCGGAAGTCGACCTCGCCAAGGTACTCGAGGAGCCGCACCTTCTCCCGGGCCGACAGCACGTTGTCGGGAATCTCGGGAAGGTAGGTGTGGATCGCCCGCAGAATGTCCTCGCCCGAGGCACCGCGCTCGACGAAGAGGGCGAACAGGCGGTCCCGGGCTTCTCGGAAGTTGCCGAGGAGCGCCGCCGTGAACATTCCCTCCACTTCGCGGCGAAGCGGGATGGTCGCGTACTCCTTGATCGTCTCCCCGGATATCGAGTCGGTGTGGGTGCCCGCGAGCTGCAGAAGGTTCGTGGCTCGCCGCATATCTCCGCCGCTTGCCGTCAGAATCACCTCCATCGCCTCGGGAGAGACTTTCTTGCCCTCGGCGGTCGCCACACGCTTCACCTGCGCGCGCACGGCGTCCGGCGAATACGCCCGAAACCGAAAGACGGCGCACCGCGACTGGATCGGGTCGATGATTCGGGAGGAGTAGTTGCACGACAGGATGAACCGGCAGGACCCCGAGTAGCGTTCCATCAGACGGCGCAACGACGCCTGGGCCTCGGAGGTCAGGTTATCGGCCTCGTCGAGGAACAGGATCTTGAATCCCACGTCGCTGAGCGGCGAGGTACGTGCGTACTGCTTGATCGTAGTACGAACGGTGTCGATCCCGCGCTCATCGCTCGCGTTGAGCTCCCGGAAGGACGAACGCCAGTCCTCCCCGAACAGGTCCCGGGCGAGGGCGATGGCCGCGGTCGTTTTCCCGCTGCCCGGCGGTCCCGCGAACAGAAGATGCGGCATCGACCGTTTCTCAGCATACGAACGCAGGAGCGGGAGGATCGCTTCCTGGCCCACCATATCCTTGAGCGACGTGGGTCGATATTTCTCGACCCACACCGCTTCGGGACGTTGACCCGCCATGGCGCTTCCGCCGTGCTCTCGCGGGCGGCCTAATTAGCATTTCTCGGCGCTAGGGTACGCCGTGCCGCGGAGGCGCCGTTCTCTTCGCCTCAAGCCAGCGCTCGTCGCAGCGATGGCGACGCAGCGCTTCCGCGAGCACCCGGCCGTACTGGCCGAGCGCCTGCCGATGGCCGCCGTGGTTCTCGCCTTCGACCACGCGGAAAAACCACTCGAACTGCTCGAGCGAGGTCACGAACCACGCATGGTCATGGAGCACCACGCGCGCGGTCCGCGAGGTCTCCTCGTCCGCGTCGATGAGCGGGGCGACCCAGGGCTCCGTCACCTCGCGGTGCGCTCGGACCGCCGACTCGACAGCGGTGATCGCGGCCCGCAGGTCGGTGAGCGCGTAGCTCTCGAGCAGTACGAGCGCGTAGCTCCAACCTTCGAGCCAGTCGACGATCTCGTCAAACGACGAGGGGGGCGATCGCAGGTCGTTTCCCGGACGGGGCGAAGGCATCGCCGAGCATCCGTCCCGCGTAGGAAAGCTGTTGCGGACGGAATCGACCCACTCGACGGGCACTCACCGCGTGTGAGCGTTCGAGGTGCGTCCGGGAGTTACCCCACCGGTCACTCGGGAACGCAATGAACGGCATGTCCCTGCGAACCGCTGCCGAGCTTGCCATGAACCGCCAAGGCCCCGCGCCGATCGTGTCCGGCCGAGACGCCCGCGAACCCACGATGACTCATCCCGCGATGGGGATCGGCTGGAGAGAGTGCTCGACCTGAATGGATTCCCGGTACGTGACCCTGGTCCCGGTCAAGGTCCCGCGGGGGGTAGGAGGGATGCCCCCCACGGCACGGCGACGGGCGTCGCGCGAGCCTTCAAGGTCCGGTCGAGCCGGACCAAGAGGTAGACGAACAATGCCGAGACGGCCAGAATCCCCGGGACAGCGATGAACTCGATCAGCACGTCCCACGCAAACAGAATCGATAGCATCCCCACGGCGAACGAAAACTCGGCCCGCTCGAGGTCGTCCCGACCTACGAACCGCAAAAGAACGAGTACGACCAGGCCGTTGGCCACGACGACCAAAACGGCCATGACGACCGCCGGAACCGCCCGCGTCGACGCTGCGAGCAGCACGGCGAAATAGACGAGGAACTCGACCGCCCCGAGCCCGCCGAGGGTCCTCGAGCCAAGGCGACGAGGGCCGTCGCGCGGCCACAGAAGGTCCCGCGGAGCCCAGAGGGCGAGGACGATGAGGACAGCGACCACCCCGACGAAGAACGCGAGCGCCGCGGGGGATGGCCCGTGGCCGACCACGAACGCTCCGAACCCCACCACCTCGCTGGCGTACGCCACCGAGAGGAGCGTCACGGTGCGTCGGCTGAGCCAGCGCTGGTCCTTCACGTCCGGGAACCAGAGTCGAACGAGCAGGATCGGCAGCGCGATCGAGTACGTCGCGTGAAACACCGTCAGGCTGAGCGACCACATCCAGTTCACCCCGAACAGGTGGCCGTAGGAACCGAGCGCGCCGACCGGAGATCCCGAGGTTTGGAAGAACGTGTGGACTTCGAATCCCTCCTCCGCGATTCCGTAGGCGCCGCCGAGCAGGAGCACAGAGGCCCATCCCTTTCGGAAAAACACGGAGAACTCTCGAATCAGAAGGGCCCCGGAGCCGTAGAGAACAACATCGAGGGCGAATCCGACCAGGAAACCAATCGGATTGACGATTAGCTCCGAAACCGGAGTGGACCCCGTCAAGAGCTCGGGGATCGACGGGGCGAGCAATAGTAGCGCGAGGGCCGGTCGATGTTGTCGGGCCCAGGACCGGATACGACTCCATCGGCTCCCCGGACGGGCCACGCTGCTGACTGCGCGGCCGGGCTACTTGAACCAACCGGCGGAATCACGTGGCGGCCGGCGTTATTAGCCGACGCCGGATTCCGGTGTCGGTCGATGCGCGAAATTCTCGCCCATGTCGCCTTCCGGGGGACGATCCGGGAGCGCACGGTTGAACCGTATCTTCGCCTGCTGAAGTCGCTTCGCTACAAGCGGCGGGTGAAGGGTGTTCTCCTCGACCTCTCGAGCGGCGGGGGCGAGGCGATTGCATCGATGGACTTCTACCTCGCCGTGAAGCGCTTGAACGAGGCCAAGCCGGTCTACGCCTCCATCGGGTCGGTGGGTGCCTCCGGGGCGTACATGGCCGCCCTGGGGGCCCGTAAGATCTTCGCGTACCCCGAATCGGACGTCGGGTCGATCGGCGTCATCTCGGCGCACTTCGCGGCCCGGGACCTCCTCCGACGACTCGGCGTGTCGCTCGAGCTCCTGCACGCCGGCGAGCACAAGGACGCTTACCAGGGTTATCGGCCGCTCACCGAGGTCGAGCGGGCCAAGCTGCAGGCGATCACGCAGGAAGGGTACGATGTTTTCGTGCAGCTCGTGGCCCACGAGCGGCACAAGACGGTGGACCAGGTGCTCCCGCTTGCCACCGGCGAGTTCTGGACCGGTCGTCGTGCGCTCGAACTCGGGCTCGTCGATGCGCTCGCCGACCGGGAGCTGGCCCTCGAGGAGCTCGCCAAATTGACCGGGGTCGCCTCCCGCCGGACCGTCCGGGTCTTCCCGCCAAGGTCGATTTTCGACCGGTTGATCTCGGGCCCGGCCTCGAGCCTCGGCGAAGGGATCGTGGGCCGGTTCCGCGAGACCCTCGAGGACGCCGTCTTCGAAGGCGAGTGGTACTCCCTGCGCCGATAACCGCTCCGCGAGTGGTTATATACGGCCGTCACGATTTGTGCGGTGCCTATGCCGGAAAAGCGCCAGCGGGGCTTCTCGAGCGCCGCGGGTCTCATCCAGTACTACGACATGGAGGAGACGCGGGCGCTCAAGGTCAATCCGTACATCGTGATGGGGATGGGGATCGCTGCCGCCGTCTTCGTCTCGATCCTGAACTGGCGGATCGTCTAACCGCTAGGCACCGACGACGGTCGGCGCCATCGGCCACGGTGAGATTTCGGGGGACCGTCCGACCAAGTATCGGCCGTCCGCCGAACGGCCTAACAACACGACCTTCGAGTCCGGCGACTCGTCCAGCACGAGGTAGCCGGTCCTCGAGGCGAGGCGGTCCGCGAACGCCGAGACCTCAGCATGCGTCGGCTCTTGGTCACGGCCGAGGCGCTGCCGGGACTTGCCCATGTACACGTAACCTTTCGGCTCGATGAAATCCGGGCGCGCGATCTGGTCGAGCTCGGCGTAGGCGCCGACCCAGCCAAGGTTCCAGCCCCTCACGAGCGTGTGGCGGACGACCCGACGGGTCTTGAGGTCCCGCAGGATGGTGAGTGACTCCAGGAGCCGCTCCCAGGCGTCCTCATGGGCCGGCAACGTCAGTCGGCGGAACACCTGGGCGTTCGGGGCCGTCACGGAGACGTACAGTTGTGTCGGGAGAGGGTCGAGCGCGCGCAGCGCGTCGGGGTTCGTCCCGTTGGTCACGAGGAACGTGGTAATCCCTCGGCCGTGGCACAGTTCGAGGAACCGGTTCATCTTCGGGTACAGGGTAGGCTCGCCGGTGAGCGAGATCGCGATGTGTCGGGGCGACTGGGACTCCTCCCATCGTTCGTTCTCCACCGAGGGGTCGCCCTTGAAGCCGGAGAGGATTCGTCGTTGGGCCTCGATTGACTTATCCAGCAGCGTCTCGGGGTCGTCGAACTCGGGCATCGTCTCGTCGTTCTCCCAGCCCTGGTTCCTCCAGCAGAAGCGGCAATGGAGGTTGCACGAGTCGATCGCCGGGGACATCTGCAAGCAGCGGTGGCTTTCGATACCGTAGAAGCGGCCTTTGTAGCAATCCCGGCCCCGGACCAGGGATTCGCGGGACCAGTAGCAGAGCTTCACCGCGCTGTGCCGGCCGACAAGCTGGTAGCCCTGGCCGGAGAGCTCGTTCGAGAGGTCCTGGTCCGCCATCGCTCGACCGCTCGACCGAGAATCGACCCTTAAGGCTTTGGAAACGGGCGAAGTTCATCGTAGCTCGCCCGGGGTAGGGCGCCCCAGCGGTCGACCCTAGGTGAACTCTTCCCGCTCGAAGAAGAACAGTCCGGCGATCGCGGTGAGGATGAAGTACCCCGCCATGATCGCGAGCCCTTCGGGATACGTCGGGTTGTACGTCGTGGACGTGATAGTCCGCCCCCGGGGTCCCATGGTGGTCGTGGTGGTCACGTGCGGGGGCAGCGTTGAGAGGAACGGATAGGAGATGGTGGTCCGGGCGTAGTCGATGATGAACCACGGCTCGATCTTGACGAGGGCAACGATGAGATCCTCGATGAGCGTGAACCCAAAGAGGAAGAGGATCGCGACCACCAACACGGCGTAGTTCGAGTTCTTGAACATCGAGCTGAACAGGAAGACCGCCCCGAGCAGGGCGAGGAGGTAGAGGAGCGCGATCGCGAACGATTCGAGCAGTGCCACGGGGAAGAGCCCGAAGCCGAGATAGACCGCGCCGTTCGCCACGAGGATCGCGAGGTAGAACACCATCGCCACAATCGATGCTCCCAGGGCGGCCAGAAATTTCCCGACGTACACCGACGTCCTTCGGATGGGAAGTCCCATCAGGAAGTAGCCGGTCTTGTTCTGGAACTCACCGGCGATCGCGTCACCGCCAAAGATGATGCCGGCGAAGATGATCACCACGTAGACGCCCCCGCCCCACAGCGAGCCGTAGAACGCATCCGGGCTGGAGGTCAGCCCCGAGACGAGGGAGGAACCGTGATAGTACGCGAGGATGAACGACAGGATGGCGCCAATCGCCGACACGATGAGCAACATCAGGATGAATCGGCGCGAGCGGAGGTAGTCCCGGAACTGGTACCTCGATAGAAGCAGCGACTGCTGCACCGTGTCGGGGACGCGACCGAGCGTCGGGGAGTAAGGGGCGTCACCCGAGATCACGGTGGCCGTCACGTTCAGTCCCCCCGCGCGATTTCCTGCAAATAGAGTTCCTCGAGAGCGCTCTGCGAGGGCTCGAAGCTGAGCAGACCCACGTGCGCGGTCGCGAGGCTCTCGAGGACCCGGGACTGGGTCTCGGGGCCGCCCGAGATCACGATTCGCGCTCGCTGCGCGTCGACACGCTGGACGCTCGCGACGCCGCCGACGGACGCGACCGTCCCGGCGAGCGTCGCATCGCTGACCGGGCCTACGAACGAGAGCTCGACCATCGAGCTCGTCCGATTGAGGCGGGTGGTCACGTTGGCGAGCGTGTCGTAGAACAGCAGCTTCCCGTGATTGATGAGAGCGACCTCGTCGCAGACGTCCACCACCTCGCTCAGGATGTGGCTGCTCATGAAAATCAGGCGGTTCGCCCGTTTGAGGCCCCGGACGATCTCCCGCACCTCGGCCATCCCCCGCGGGTCGAGCCCGGTGCTCGGCTCATCGAGGATCGCGACCTCGGGGTCCGACAGCAACGAGGCGGCGATGTTAACCCGCTGCTTCATCCCCTTCGAAAAGCTGCCGACCTTCTGGTCGGCCCATTCGCTCATCTTGACCTCGGCGAGAACTTCGGCGGTGCGCGACCGAACGTCCTTCGAATGCATCCCACGCAACGCCCCAATCATCTCGAACGCTTCGCGGGGGGTCAGGGAGGGATAAATCTCGGGCGACTCGACCAAGTCGCCGCATACCGAGAGCGCTCGCTTCCGGTCCTGCTGGACCGAGATGCCGTTGATGCGTGCCTCGCCCTCGGTCGGAAAAATCAGGTCCGTGAACATCTTCAGGGTGGTCGTCTTGCCCGCCCCGTTGGGACCCAGGAACCCGACGCACTTCGCCCCCTCCACCCGGAGGTTGAGGTGGTCGAGCGCGGTGAACGAGCCGAACCGTTTCGTCAGCCCCACCGCCTCGAGACTCGGTGACATGGTCGTCCGAAGTTGCGGGGTCGTGCCGTGGGGACTAAAAAGGGTAATGGACCGGCGTCAGCGTCGAGCGTTCGCACGGGACGCGCCACGCCCGGCGGGCCGCGAGCTGACCCCCGCCCAACGCAGCGACAGGGAATTTACTACCACGAGCGTCGAGGAGAACCCCATGGCCGCCGCGCCAACCATGGGAAGGACCGAGTACATCCCAAGACCGAAGAGCGGCACGAGTACGCCCATCGCCACCGGCAACAATACCGCGTTGTACCCGATCGCCCAGCGGAGGTTCCCTCGCACCTTGCGAACCGTTCGCCGGCCGATTCGCAACGCGCCCGCGACGCCTCCGAACCCAGAGCGGATCAGGATCACTCCTCCGGCTTCTCGGGCAACGTCCGTGCCGGCGCCGATCGCGATGCCCAGGTCCGCCGCCGCGAGGGCCGGAGCATCGTTGACCCCGTCCCCCACGTAGGCGACCTTTTTCCCCCGGCCCTGGAAGTCACGGATCACCTCGAGTTTGGCCCGCGGAGTCATCTCCGCACGAACCTCGTCAATGCCGACCGCCCGCGCCACGGCGCGCGCCGCGGCTTCACGGTCACCCGTCACCATCACGACGGAGATTCCGTCGTCCCGGAGCGCGCGGACCGCCTCCGCTACCCCGGGAGCCGCCTCGTCCGCAAAACCAAGGAGGCCAATCGGTTGGTCCCCTTGAAGCACCACCGAACCTGCACGACCCTGCTCATCGAGATGCGTTGCGGCGACTCGCAACGAGGAAAGGTCCGCCCGTTCGGCGAGCGTCGCATGTAGGCTCAGCACCTCGACCGTGACCCCGCCCAGCTGACCGCGCACGCCCCGCCCAGGGTCGATTCGGATTTGCTCGGCCGTACGGAGCGACAACCCTCGTTCTTCCGCGGCCGATACGACCGCTCGGGCGAACGGATGCTCCGAGCCGGCTTCGACTGCCGCAGCCGCCGAGAGAAGCTCGTCCGCGGCGACCCCCGGCATCGGAATGAGGTCGGTGAGCTTGGGTCGACCTTGGGTGAGCGTGCCCGTCTTGTCGGTCAGCACGACGTCGACCTCGCTCGCTCGTTCGAGCGAGTCGCGCCCCTTGAATAGGACCCCGTCCTCAGCGGCTCGACCGGTGCCCACTACGATGGCGGCGGGGGTGGCGATACCGAACGCGCACGGACAGGCTGTGATCGCCACCGACACGAAGACGAGCAGCGCGACCGTGAAGCCGGCCCCGACGACGAACCAGCCGAGCGAAGCCACCGTCGCGAGAACGAACACCACGGGCACGAATCCCGCGGCAATGCGGTCGGCGAGCTGCTGCAGAGGCACTCGGCTCGTTTCCGCCTCCGCGAGGAGCTGACCGATTTGAGCTAGCAGCGTGTCGGTCCCAACGTTGGTCGCCACCACCGTGAGCACCCCTTCTCCGTTGGTTGCGCCGGCGATGACGCTCGAGCCAGGCCCCTTGTTGACCGGCAAACTCTCCCCGGTCAGCAGAGCCTCATTCGCGGACGACCGGCCCTCGATGACGGTGCCGTCCGTCGGGAAGCGACCCCCGGGGAGGACCCGAAAACGATCTCCGGGTTGGACCTCACCGACCCGTATTTCGATCTCCCGCCCGTCTCTCAGGACCGTCGCGGTCGTCGGGAGAAGCTCGGAAAGCTTGCGGACCGAGCCACGCGCACGCTCTCGGGTCAGGTGTTCGAGATAGTTCCCCGTGAGAATGAGCGTCACGATAAGCGCCGATGCGTCGAAGTAGACGGCGGCCGGCAATCGGCTGGGCCAAAGGAGCACCGCCAGGCTGTAGCCGTACGCAGCGGTCGTGCCGACCGCAATCAGGATGTCCATGTTCCACACACGGCTACGAATCGCGTCGCGCGTGCTCGCGTAGAATTGGAGTCCCGGATAGAACTGGACGACGCTGGCGAGCGCCGCCGCTACCACGACCTCTCCGGGGAATCGGAGGAAGTACGTGAGCAGGAGGATGACCACGGACAGGGGCCAAGCGACGGCGAGCTTCCGCCGTAGCGCTCGGATCGCCCGCTCGGGCTGACTGAACTCTTCGAGGCAGCGGCCGGAACAGAAGTAGTAGGTCCGGTTATCGCGGACGAGCTTGAGCTCCGCCTCCCGTTCGTCGACGTACATCCCGCAAATCGGGTCGGTCGCCATGAACCGGACGAACGACCGATGACCCCGGACGGTCGGCGCTTCGAGCCCTACGCAGAGGGGGGGTGGGTCCGCTCGTAGGTCTTCTGACAGCCCGCGGAGCAGAAGTAGACCTTCACGCCACCGTAAACCCCGTGCGCGGCGGCCTTGCTGTCCTCGATCACCATTCGGCAGACCGGGTCCGTCACCTTCGCCATACGATTCTCCCCGCCCCGCGAGGCGTCACGAGCTTATGATTTCCACGAAGGTTCCCGGGGGCCTGTAACAAAAACTAAGCCTCCCGGGACTTCGGGAGGCTCACGATGTTCGAGGAACTCGACCCCACCACCGTGGCTCGACGGATGAGGGAAGCACCGGGCTCCGTCGTCCTGCTCGATGTCCGCGAGCCGTTCGAACGGACGCTCGCCGCGATCGAGCCGTCCCTGCACATCCCGATGAACGACGTCCCCGGACGCATCGAGGAGATCCCCCGCGATCGGCAGGTGGTCGTCTATTGCCACACGGGCGGACGCTCGATGATGGTGGCGAGCTATCTCGTGGGCGAAGGGTTCCCTTCGGTGGCCAACCTCGCGGGAGGGATCGATGCCTGGTCCCGGCGTGTTGACCCCGACATCCCTCGCTATTCGTAGGGCGGGGCCCGGCTTCGGGTCCCGGCCGCCGGCTCGGAGTCACCGCGGATTCTTGCGACGCCCGTTCCACCCGGGGGCCTGCTCGAACACCTCGATGTAGCCGCGCATCTTCCAATAGGTGTCGAGGAACTCCTGACCCCGGGCCGTGATGTCGTACAACGCGCGACCGTCGACTTCTTCCGACGTGAGCAGGCCGAGCGTCAGGAGCCGGTCGAGGAAGTTCCGGAGCCGGTCCACCGGCATGCCCGCGCCGTAGGAAATCCGGGTGATCCGCGCCGCACCGTGGTACCGTTTGACGACCTCAAGGACCGTCGCGTAGAGGTCGCTCACTTCCCTCCGACGAGGGTTGGTGGGCGACCCCTCCATCATACGTCCACCGCCGTGCTACAGGGGAAAGGGCGGCAGCTGAGCGACCTTTTGCGGCGGGGTTCGCACGCGCGCCCCCTCCCTCGTTTCGAGGGTTTCGGTGTAGACCACCTCGGCGACCGAGCTGTTTTCCCCGAGCACCACCCGCCGACCGAACACGCGCGCAGCCTCCGCCTTCTCCTCGAGCTCTACGGTGTCGGCGTAGATATCCTCGGCCACGGCCTTTGTCTCAAGACGCACGTACCCGCCGACAACCGGCCCTCGCGCTCGCGAGCGCCGACGCAGCCGGACCTGAGCTCCTTTCAATCCCTCCCGGGTCGTGACCGCACCACCAATCTCGACAGTCCCCGAGAACGATGCCCGACGGGCTTCGAGCTTTCCGCCTACATCTAGGTTGATCCCAGTGATCGCCTCGCCGACGGAGATCATGCCCCCCACCTCGACGTTGCCCGATAGGTTGAGGCCGCCGTGAACGGAGAACTTCCCGCCCACCTCGACATTGCGACCTTTCCCGTTGCCTCCGATGGAGCAAATCCCCCCGGTGTGCAGATCCTCGAACTCGAGGTCTCGGTCGGCCGTCATCATGCCCCCGGTGTCGACCCGGCCGCCTTTCGTCCGGTCGTGGAAATGTGAGATACCCCCGACGCTGAGGTTTCCGAACTCGAACGGGGCGGTAGAACTGAACCGCCCTCCGACCTCCACGGTGCGGCGTACGATGCCCCCCGCCAGGTTCACGACCCCTCCGACGTCTAGGGAATCCAAAGCTACCTCGTGCAGGTCGACCGCGCCGCCCGCTTCCACGCTCTCGGCGGTGAGCTTGCCGGCGAGCTGGAACTTACCCCCCACGGAGACCGTACGAGCGGTGAGAGACTGCGCTCCGTCGAGGTGCCCACCGACCTCGAACCGCTCGGCGGACGCCGGGCCCCCGACCGTCAAACCCCGGTCCGCGTCCACGCGGCGGGCCTTGAGCTCGCCGTCCACCTCCACCGCGCTGTCCCGCGCTTCGAGGTCCTCGGTCACGAACAGGTGACCTCGTACTCGTACTCGGCCGTCATCGGACCGGAACGAGCGACAATCCATGTCGCCTCGGACCTCCGAGCCGCCGTCGAACCGAGCTTCACCGGTGACCGCGAGCCGGCCGTCGACATCGATTTCCGTGTCGGCTTCGGCCCTCAGATCACCTTCCACCACCCCGAGGCGGACCTTCCCGTGTCGGGGGACACGCACCTCTGCCATCGACCCTCCCAACCGTTCCGGCGTCTATAGGGGTAGGTCACGCTCGGTGACTACCGGAACGGAACCTTCGACCCCGGGCGAAGCTCGAATAACCTGACGCAATGCCCCGTCCGTGGCCGATACCCTCGAAGCCGTCCGTCGGGAAGTGATCGCCTGCACTCGGTGCCCCCGCCTGGTTCGGTACCGAGAGCGGGTGGCTCGGGAGAAGAAGCGCGAGTTCCGTCACGAGGACTATTGGGGACGTCCTGTTCCGGGGTTCGGCGACCCGTCGGCCCGCCTCGTCGCGGTGGGACTCGCTCCGGCCGCGCATGGCTCGAACCGGACGGGGCGAGTCTTCACCGGGGATCGGTCCGCGGCGTTTCTCGTGCGGGCCTTCCATGACGCCGGCTTCGCGAACCAGCCGACATCGCTGCGTCGCGGGGACGGTTTGCAGTATCGGGACCTCTATCTGACCGCGGCCCTTCGTTGCGCACCTCCCGACAACCGCCCGACGCCCGACGAGCGGGCGAGCTGCGCTCCGTTCCTCGAGCGGGAGCTTCGGCTCCTTACCGAAACCCGCGCTATTCTCGCGCTCGGCGGGGTGGCGTGGGACGCGGTGCGCGATGTGGTGCCTCGAGTGTACGGCGTGGGCCGACCGGCGGTCGCCTTCGCCCACGGTGCCTGCGCTCCGATCGGAGCGGGCCGACCTCTCCTGTGGGGGTCGTACCACCCGAGTCCGCAGAACACGAACACCGGCAAGCTGACGCTCCCGATGCTGGTCGACCTCCTGAACCGAATTCGTGGGGCCTACGCCCCTTCCGATGGCGTCTCGGCGCGCCATCTTTAACGGGCGGATCGAGTGAGCGGAGCGATGGTTGACTTCGAGCTCCTCCACCGCGATGGCCTGGCCCGCCGGGGCCGGTTCACCACGCCCCATGGAACGGTCGAGACGCCCGCCCTGCTTCCGGTGGTCCATCCCGACCCGGCTCGCCAGCCGGTCTCACCCGAGGAGATGCGGAACCGGCTGGGCATCCGTGCGGTCATTTCGTCAGCGTACATCACCTGGCGAACTCCGCCGTTACGGTCGGTCGCCGAGCACGAAGGGATCCATCGCTTGCTTCGGTTCGACGGGACGGTGATGACGGACTCCGGGGCGTTCCAGCAGCACGCGTACGGGTCCGTCGAGGTCACCCCGGAGGAGATCGTGGCGTTCCAGAACGCCATCGGGACCGACATCGCGACGGTGCTCGACGTCTTCACCGAACCCGAGGAGTCCCACGACGCGACGAGCGCGGCCCTTCGGGAGACCGTGGCGCGGGCGCGCGCGAGTCGGGAGCAGCGTTCGGGACTGCTCGCCGTCCCGGTTCAAGGCGGACTCCACCCCGACCTGCGGGCCGAATCCGCCCGAGCCGCGAGCGAGCTCGGCGATGTGCTCGCGGTCGGCGGAGTGGTCCCGCTGATGGAACAGTACCGTTTCCCCGAGCTGGTCCGGGTCCTCGCGGCGAGCCGACCGACGCTGGCGCCGGAGGGCGTGGTCCACCTGTTCGGAACGGGCCATCCCATGACCTTCGCGCTCGCCGCCCTGTTCGGCGTCGACCTGTTCGACTCCTCCGCGTACCACAAATTCGCCCGTCGCGGGAGTCTGATGACCCCCGACGGAACCGTCGCGCTCGAGGAAATCCGCGAGAACCTCTGCCACTGCTTTCTCTGCAGCGAAACGCCGCTAACCGAACTCTCCGCACTTCCCGCGGAGGAACGCGAGCGACGCGTGGCGTACCACAACCTGTGGGTCTCCGTCGAGGAGGTGGCCCGGGTGCGTCAAGCGATCCGGGAGGGAACGCTCTGGGAGCTCGCCGAACGACGGAGCGCCGCTCATCCGTCGCTGCGCGCCGGTCTCCGGGAGGCGATGGCCCGCTCGGAAGTGTTTCTGCCGACGGAGCCCGACTCCCGCCGGGCGTTCCGCGAAGTGATCGGGGAGAGCCGGGACCGGCCGGTCGCCGTACGCTTCCGGCGTGCCGTTCAGGTCTACCGGGTCGGCCGGACGCAAGCTAGGACGATCGTCCGGTTTCCCCTACGACCGGAGTATCTCGAGCGCTTGCCCACCCTCGACCGCTCGGGGCGACCGTTGGAATGGGAGAGCCCGACTCCGTTCGGTCCCGTTCCGGTCGAGCTGACCGATATCTACCCGGTGGGGCCGTACCTGGGGATCGACGAGTACCTGGACCGGCCGCGCCATCGGTCACCGTCCGCCTTCGCGGATGCGGTTCGCGAGGCCGCCGGGAGCGACCCCGAGTGGGACCGTGATCGTGACTGGACCCCATCGTGGAACGACCGGCAGGTCGAGCGGCTCCTGGAGTGGCGATACGGCCGCATGGCCTCCTCCGCGGTCGCCCAGGGTCTGCGGGCCGAGCGTTCGCGGCGCACCGGTCGTCTGCGGGCGATGCTACGCGACGGACAGCCCGAATTCGTCGTCGGCACGGATGGACTCCCCCGTCCCACCTTCCGAGGAGGAGCGCGGTTGCACGGCCAGCTCGGCTCGGGGCGCGAGCGAGTGGTCGTCCACGACGACGCCGTGCCGTTCGTGCGCGAAGGAAAGAGCCTCTTCTCGACGTTCGCGGTGCGGGCCGACCCGTCCCTGGTCCCCGGTGCTTCGGCGCTGCTGGTCGACGAAAGCGATGGTTATCTCGGCGTGGGCCGACTGCTCCTGGCCCCCCACGAGATGGGCCGGTTGCATCGGGGCGTTGCCGTGCGGGTCACGGCCCACGCGCGGTCTTCGCCCCTCGAGCCCGAGGAGTGAGCCCGCGCGGCGGACCTCACGGGCGACCCGGCATCCTTTCCACCGTTCGCCTTTAAGACCGGGAGGCTTAGCGAGCGTTGGGCCGTTCGGGACCGGCGATGACCAAGACGTTCCTCCTCCTTCAGTTCGATAGCGAGGGCGCGCCGTACTCGGAGGTCGCGTCCCTCCTCGAGGACCTGGGCTTCCGGCCCGAGTCCGAGGGGTACGATTTCCTCTACGACTGGGGACGGCCGATCTCCGTCGCAGAATCCCTCGCCTTCGCCGACCGGATCCAGGAAGCGTTGCACGGTTCCCGGGTGCGATTCCGGATCGAGTCGGTCGAAGACTGACCGGCCCGTACGCCTCGGTCCGAGGTGGGGTTATAATGGTCCCTCCGGTCGTCGGCCGATGGTGATCCTGGGGATCGAGTCCACGGCCCACACGGCCTCGGTTGGCATCGTGGACGAAGCGGCCAAGGTCCTCGCGCTGGCGTCCGACGTGTACCAGCCTCCCTCGGGCGGCATCCACCCGCGCGAAGCCGCCAACCACCACGTCGAGGTGCTGCCGGGACTTATCGGAAAGGCGCTCGAGGCGGCCCACGCTCGCCCCAACGAAGTGGAGGCCGTCGCGTTCGCCCAAGGGCCGGGGCTCGGCCCCTGCCTTCGCGCCGGAGCGACCGTCGCCCGGATGCTGTCGCTCGCATGGCAGCGACCGCTCGTCCCGGTGAACCACTGCGTCGCGCACGTGGAGATCGCCCGCGTCCTGAGCGGGCTCGACGACCCGCTCCTGTTGTACGCGAGCGGCGGGAACACCCAAGTGATCACGTACGCCCGGCGACGCTACCGGGTCCTCGGCGAGACGCTCGACATCGGGGTCGGCAACTTCCTCGACAAGTTGTGGATCGGGCTCGGGGGGAACTTTCCCGGTGGGCCCGCGATCGAAGAAGAAGCGCGTCGAGGGGAAGAGCTGCTCCCGCTCCCCTACTCCGTCCACGGCATGGACGTCGCGTTCTCGGGCATGCTCACCGCCACGCTCGCACTGCATCGCAAAGGAGCCAAGCGGCCGGACCTCGCGTACTCCGTCGAGGTGACCGCCTACTCGATGCTCACCGAGATCACCGAGCGGGCCCTCGCGCATCGGGGCCGGAAGTCGGTCGTGCTGGGCGGCGGCGTGGCGTGCAACGGACGCCTTCGGGAGATGGTCCGGGCGATGACCGAGAGCCGCGGAGGGTCGTCGTTCGGTCCGCCGAGGTCGCTGTGCGTCGACAACGGTGCGATGATCGCGTGGACCGGCCATCTCGCCTTCCGCGCGGGCGTTACCACCACCGTCGACGCATCGGCGGTGCAACCCCGGCAGCGCACGGACGTGGTTCCCACCCCCTGGCGACCCGACTGAAAAGCCCCGCCGCTCGTTAAGTGTCCGCGACGGCTCCGGACCCCGTGGACGAGGTCGACGTCCTGGTCGTGGGCGCCGGGCCCGCGGGGTCGACGGCGGCCGCACGGATCGCGACGGCGGGTTACTCGGTCCGCGTGGTCGAGGAGCACCCGAAGGTCGGCTACCCCGTCCAGTGCGCGGGGCTCGTTTCCCAGCGGGTCCTCGACCTGGCCGGCTCGACCGGATTCGTCCGGAAGGCGGTCCGCGGCGCGACCGTCTTCGGGCCGTCGATGGAATCGATCAGCTTCCGGGCGGATTCGCCGCGCGCCTACGTGATCGACCGGGCGGGTCTCGACGTCTACCTAGCCGACCGCGCAGCTCGGGCCGGTGCGGAGATCCGCACGAGGACGCGGTTCGATTCGGTCGACCCGAGTTCGGCCCATCGGCTCGTGGTGCAATTGCGCGGGCCGGACGGCGCGGCCGAAATGCTGCGCACCCGGCTCGTCATTGGGGCCGACGGGGTGGCGAGCGCGGTCGCTCGGGCCTTCCGGCTGCGGCGGCCAGTCGAGGTCTTGCCGGCGTTCGAAGCCGAGTTCCCCGCCAGCCCCGGTGACCCCGACGTAGTCGAGGTCTACCTGAGCCGCAAGTTCGCTCCCGGACTTTTCGGATGGTGGATTCCCGACGGGGCGGGCGGGGCCCGGGTCGGCATCGCCGCCGATGCGGACGGCACCCCGGCACGGGTCTACTTCGACCACCTGCTCGAGTTCCTCGCACGTCGATTCGGCCAGCGACTTGGCAACGCGACGGCCTACCTGGTGTCGGGCATCCCGATCGGCGCCCTACCGCGGACCCACGCACGGCGCGCCCTCTTGGTGGGGGATGCGGCGGCGCAGGTGAAGCCGCTGTCGGGCGGGGGCATCTTCACCGGTATGCGCTGCGCTGAGATCGCGGCGGAGGTGGCCGTCGGGGCGCTCGCACGGGACGACCTCTCCGAGGGCGCGCTCGCGGAGTACGACCGCCGCTGGCGCGCCGAGCTCGGCGAGGAGTTCCGTCGGGCGCTCTACCTGCGCCGGCTCTTCACCCGTCTCTCGGACGACGAGCTCGACCGCGTGGTCCACGCCCTCAAAGGTGCCCACCTCGCGTCGACGATCGTTGCGTTCGGTGACATCGACTTCCCGACGCACGTGGTGCGCGAGCTGCTCAAGGAGTCTCCCGGCCTCGTACGTCTGCTCCCGAAGGCGGTCGGCGCCTGGGTTTCCCCGGGAGCTTACCGCGCTCCGGAGCTCGATTTCGACGCCCGGCGGAAATAGACGAACGCGCCCGCGCCGACGAGCACGAGCCCGGCACCGAGGATGAGCGCGAGCGCCCACGCCCAACTCGACGACGAGACGAGGATCGACGTCTCGGCGGTGACGCCCGACACGCCGAGCATCGACAGGTTGAGCGTCGCGCTTCCGTTCGGCAGGATCGTGGCGGATTCCCACAAGCTCTCGGAGAACCATCCGCGCGAGGCGAGCCGGTAATCCGTCCCGTTCGCGACGAAGGCGAGGGCGGTGCGGACGGCGAACGTGCCGGTCGGCGTGTTGGTCGCCGTGGCGACCCCGACCGAGCCGGCATCGTTGGCCCCGGGGTCGAGGGATGGGAGGGAGACGTTGACGACCGTGCCCGACCCGGACGGTGTGACCAAGACCGGGGTGCCGGCGCTCGCTACCGACGAAGTCGCATTCCCAGGGAAGGCGTTGAAGGCATAGACGTCGAGCGTGAGGGTCACGACCGTCATCGGAGCGAACCGGGCGGGGTCGCCAACGTGGAAGCTCAGGGTCCCCGAGCTTCCCGGCGTAAGGTCCGGGCCGGTCAGGTTGGATAACAACGTCGCATCGAAGCCGAGGGGAAGTGGCGGGTACGTGCTCGCCCGGGCGGTGGCTGGGGCACCCAGAATAGCGGTTAGGAAAATGGCCGTCGCGACGGCGATCGGAAGGAGACGGCCGCCCGCGGACCGGAGCCTACGCACCGGACTCCTCCGGGAACCGTCCGCTCTCGGCGAGCGCGACGAGACGCCGGATCCGCTCCACGGCCTGCCGCCGGCCCCGCCGTCCACCCACCCCGAGAAGTCCCGGCAGGCTCGGAGAGGAGAACGAGGCCGGAAGGGCCGTCGCTTTGTAGAGCGCCCGCGCCAGCGCGCGAGGCCGGTGGGTGAGCTCGACGGCGTCCAGGTCCGCCCGGAACTCCTCGCGTCGGGTGAGGGACTCCGCGAAGTACGCCAAGATCGGGTCCCAACGCATCATGCGCGAGAGCGTGCGGAAGAACGTGAGGTACCGGCCGTCGAGTTCGCGCAGGTGGCCGAGCTCGTGGGCGATCACCGCCTCCCACTCGTGGGGGTCGAGCTCCCCGAGTAGTCCCTCGGAAATCATGATGACGTCCCGCGCTCGGACGCCGCGACCCCCGCCTCGTTCGAGGAGGGTGAACGCGAACGCGCCTTCCCCCGGCGCGTCGAAGGCGCGCAGGGTAGTCGCCGTCGCCGGTTCCGGAACCCGCGCCGGCCACGGGAGCTCCCGCGAGGGATAGAGCCGAAGGAAGCCTCGGCCCACCGCCTGGCTCAGGAGGAACGCCACGAAGAACACCGCGAACGCCCCGAGCGCGCCCGCGATCCAAACCCCGACGGAGCGTGTCCCGAACAGAAGCGACGGCGTCCGCGCGAGCGCGACCAGGGCCGCCCATCCGCCGTTCGCGAGAACGTAGGCAAGGGCGGTGGTAGCGAACAGCGCCCACGCGCCGAGGAACACCGCGCTCAGTCGGAACACGGTCGGCGAGGCGGAACGGCGGGACGCGAGGCCGAGCGAGACGCCGATCGCGAGCCAAGCGGCGACCGGCGCGTAAGCCCCGACGAGGGCGTCGGAGAGCATAGTGCAAACGCGGCGCGGCTCAATCGAGCCTAAGCCGGCGCCGAAGCTCTCGCTCCTCTTTCGGGTTCAGCTTCGCGATCTCTTCGTTCAGGTGGACGACCCCCGAGGGGCCGAACATGTCGACCACCCCGCGGAGCACGTTCATGAGGTATTTGTGTTCGACGTTGGCCGGCCGGTAAATATACCGCTCCCCGCCTCGGCACGTTTCTCGCCGCCGGGTCACGAGGTGTTTGGCATGGAGGCGCGCCAGGATCGTAGCCACGGTCGTATAAGCGACCCGGACCCCTCGCTCCTCGAGCGCCTTCCGGACGTCCCGTGCCGGAGCCTCCCCGAGCCCCCGCAGCGCGACGAGGACCTCCGATTCAAGCGTTCCAAGCATTCGGGACGTCCTCTTGGTTCGTTGAAAAGGGGTCCCACCTTAACACGTTCGAAGGAAAGGAAAGGACCGGTTCGTACCGACCGAACTCCGGCGCCCCCGTCCGACCCGAACCCCATCCCCGCCCTCGCAAGTCGGGCAAGGGTTAATGGGGGGGTCTCGCTGCGCGCCGTCGTGGCCGCCCGCAAAGCCCCGCCGGAGAGCGTCCTGGACCTCGTCGGCGGCACTCCGCTCGTTCCGCTGCGGCGGGTGACGCGGGACCTGCCGTACCGCGTGCTCGCGAAACTCGAGTACTTGAACCCCGGCGGGTCGGTCAAGGACCGGATCGGGGCCGCGATGATCGAGGCGGCCGAAAAGGACGGCCGATTGAAGCCCGGGGGCACGATCGTCGAGGCGACGAGCGGCAACACGGGCGTGGGTCTCGCGATGATCGCGGCGGTCCGCGGATACCGGATCGTGATCGTGATCCCCGACAAGATGAGCTCGGAGAAAATCCGCATGCTCCGGGCGTTCGGTGCACGGGTGGTGGTCACTCCCTCCGGCATCCCGCCGGACCACCCCATGAGCTACTACTCCGTCGCCCGGAGGCTCGCGACGGAGATTCCGGGCGCGTATTTTCCGAACCAGTACGAGAACATGGCCAACCCGGAGGCCCACTACCGCACCACCGGGCCCGAGATCGACCACGATGTTCCCGAAGGGCTGGGGGCCGTTATCGGGACGGTGGGGACGGGCGGCACGATGAGTGGGATCGGACGGTACTTTAAGGAACACCGACCGACGGTCCGGATCATCGCGGTCGACCCCGCCGGGTCGGTCCTGGGCCGTTATTTTCGGACCCACGAGGCGGGGCCGGCGGTCCCATACCTCGTCGAGGGGATCGGGGAAGATATGGTCCCGAAGTCGATCCAGTTCCAGTACCTTGACGAATTCGTTGAAGTGAACGACCGCGAATCGTTCCTGATGGCACGGCGGCTCGCGCAGGAAGAAGGGTTGTTCGCGGGCGGCTCCTCGGGTTCCGCCGTCGTGGGCGCCGTCCGTTGGCTCTCCGGACATCCGATCCCGGAAGGCAGCACCGTCGTCGTGATCCTGCCCGACTCGGGAGACCGGTACCTTACCAAGGTCTATTCCGACGACTGGCTGCGCGAACAAGGATTCCTCGACATCGCTCTCACCGCGAGGGAGCTCGTGAGCCGAAAGTCCGGCACGCCCGCGCTCGTCGCCGTCGAACCGACCACGGTCGTGCGGGACGCCCTCGCGCTCTTGCAACGGCACGGAATTTCCGCCGCGCCGATCCTATCGGGCGGCCGGCAGGTCGGTCGCATCGAGGAGGAGGACCTACTCCGTCGGGGCCTCACCGACGAGACGAGCCTCGACCGGTCGGTCCGCATGGTCCCATCGAAGCCCCTCCCGGAGGTGCCGTCGGACGCCTCGGTCGCTGAGCTGCTCCGCAGCCTGCGCGATGAGCGGACGCTCGTCGTGCGCGACGCGGTGTCCGGCAGCGTGATCGGGGTACTGACGCGCCACGACCTCGTTGGATTCCTTTCCGAAGAAGGTGGTCCCCATGCGGTTTAACACGCGACTGTTGCACGATGGACAACCGGCCGACCCCTTGACCGGCGCCGTGAACACTCCGGTCTACCTGACGAGCACGTTCCGGCAGGCGGCCCCGAATCGACACCAGGGATTCGTCTACGGCCGAACCGGCAATCCGACCCGGGCTGTGCTCGAGACCGCCCTCGCTCGACTCGAGGGTGGTGCGACCGGACTCGCCTTCTCGTCCGGCCTCGGCGCTCTCGCGACGCTCCTCGAATCGGTTCCGAGCGGCCAACGGATCGTCGCGGTGGACGACGTCTACGGCGGCACGTGGCGGCTGTTCGAACACCACCGGCGTCAGTTCGGGTTGCGCGTGGACTACGTCGATATGACCGACCTCGGAAAGCTCGAGTCGGCCCTCGCGACGCCGGCGGACATGGTCTACCTCGAGAGCCCGACGAACCCGCTGCTCAAGCTCGTCGACATCCGCCGGGCGATCCGACTGGCCCGGCGCGCCGGGGCGACCGTGACCGTGGACAACACCTTCGCCACGCCCGCGCTCCAGAACCCGCTCGAGCTGGGAGCCGACATCGTGCTTCACTCGACGACGAAGTACCTGGGCGGGCACTCCGACATCATCGGTGGGGCTCTGGTCCTGAGGCGGCCCAAGGACGGCGAACGATTCGCCTGGCTCCAGAACGCCGTCGGGGCGGTGCCGAGCCCGTTCGACTGCTTCCTCGTCCTGCGCGGGATCCACACCCTCGGCGTCCGGATGCGCGCGCACGGCGAGAGCGCGCGGGCGGTCGCCGACGCTCTCGAAGGGCACCGCCGTGTGCGGCGCGTGCTCTATCCGGGGCTCCGTTCGCATCCCCAGTATGCCCTCGCCCGCCGTCAGATGCGCGGTTTTGGTGGCATGGTGAGCGTCGAGTTGCACGGCGGAAAGCGCGCCGCGCTCCGGTTCCTCAAGGCGCTACGAATCTTCACGCTCGCCGAGAGCCTCGGCGGCGTCGAGTCGCTGGTCGACCACCCCGCTACCATGACGCATGCGAGCGTCCCCAAGGCGGAGCGCGAGGCTCATGGGGTGACGGACGGACTTCTCCGGCTCTCGTGCGGGATCGAGGACCCCGACGACCTCGCCGACGATGTCCGACAGGCGCTGCGGGGGATCTAGCCGTGCGGCGGTTCACGGTCTACGATAGCCGCACCCGGGAAACCCGCGTCTTCGCGCCGATCGCGGCTCCGCGGGTGGGACTCTACGTCTGCGGCCTGACCCCGTACGCGCCCGCTCACATCGGGCACGGACGCACGTTCGTCTTCTTCGACGTGGTCGCTCGGGCGCTCCGTCGGTGGGGGTACCGGCTCTTCTACGTCCAGAACGTCACCAACCTGGACGACAAGCTGATCGCCCGCGCCGCCGAAAGCGGGGAAGAGCCGCTCGAACTCGCCGAGCGGCACTTCGCGCAATATCGGCGTTCGATGGAGGCCCTGGGCGTTCGGTCGGTCGACTACTATCCGTTTGCGACCGACTACGTCCCCGAAATCGTCGCTCAGATTCGCCGGCTGGTGGACAAGGAGTACGCGTACGTCGCCGACGACGGCTCGGTCTACTTCTCCGTCGCGAAGTTCGCGGACTACGGGAAGCTCTCCGGCCAGCGAGTGGAAGCGCTCAAGCCGGGCGCCCGGCTCGAGCTCGACCCGCGCAAGCGCGCTCCCGAGGATTTTGTCATCTGGAAGGCGACGACGCCGGGCGAGCCGAGCTGGGAGAGCCCATGGGGACCGGGCCGACCGGGCTGGCATGTCGAGGACAGCGCGATGATCCTCCGGCTCCTGGGCGAGCGGTGCGACCTTCACGGCGCCGGCCTCGACCTGATCTTCCCCCACCATGAGGCGGAAGTCGCTCTCGCAGAGGCGACCACGGGTGCCGCGCCCTTCGCGAACTACTGGATGCACGGGGGCATGCTCCTCATGGAGGAGGAGAAGATGTCGAAGTCGATCGGCAACGTCGCGGCGCTCGACGAGACGATCGCCCGGTACGGGGCCGGTCCGCTACGCCTCTACTATCTGAACGCCTACTACCGGAGCCCGCTCGTCTACCTACCGGACAAAAGTCTCGAGGAGGCCCGCGAAGCGTACGCCCGCCTCACGGTCGTCGCCGACCGGATCGCTGAGATCCTCGAGCGGGACGGCGTCGACCGGTCGGGCGCCGAGATTCCTGAGCCGCTGGGCGACGAGGCGGAGCAGCTGGTCGAGAAGCTGGACGCCACCCTGGCAGAGGATTTCAACACCCGCGAGGCGATCGCCCTGCTGTTCGGTTGGACCCGGCGTCTCGCGGAAGAACTTCCTCGCCTGGAAGGGTACTCCGGGGCCGCGCTGGAGGAGCTCGCGGGCCCGTACTGGTGGGGCGAGGAAGTGCTTGGGCTATTCGCCCGGGCGCCGTCGGCTTCGGAAGGAGCCTGGGCCGCCCTCGTCCCGGTCGCGATCGAGGCCCGGGCTCGGGCCCGCGCCCGTGGAGATTTCGCGGAGGCCGACCGGATCCGCACCGAGCTCAGGGCGGTCGGCGTGGAGCTTGAGGACCACGCCCACGGTACCCGCTGGCATGCCGTCCGGCGCGGGTAAGGGTCGATGCGGGGGTTCGGTTTCCTTCGGCACGGTCCCCTGAGCGAGCTCGGGTTCGTGGAGATCCCCGAACCAACCCCCGGCCCGGGCGAGGTCCGAGTCCGGATCCGCGCCGCCGCGTTCAACCACCTGGACCGGTTCGTGCTCGAAGGAATCCCCGGAGTGCCGATTGCCCTCCCGCATGTTCTCGGGTCGGACGGTGCCGGCACGGTGGATGCCGTGGGGGAAGGCGTCCACGACCTCTCGGCAGGCGCGAAGGTCCTCCTGAACCCGGGGATGTGGGACGGCAGCTGCTCGGCGTGCCGCGCCGGCCAGGAAGCGCTGTGCCGGAACTATCGGATCCTCGGGGAGCACACCCAGGGCTCGGCCGCCCCGTTCGTCGTCGTGCCTCGTCGAAACGTGCACCCCTTACCGGAACGGATGTCGTTCACGGACGGGGCGGCCGCCCCGCTCGTTTTCCTCACTTCGTGGCGAGCCCTCGCGACCATCGGCGGCGTACGATCCGGCGACCGGGTGGCGATCGTCGGGGCGGGGGGCGGTGTCCCCACGGCCGCGGTGCAGGTGGCGAAGCTCCTCGGGGCGAAGGTTGCGGTCGCGTCGCGTTCGCCGGGCAAGGAGTCCCGCGTGCTGTCGCTGGGCGCCGATGCCTTCCTTCCTTTCAGCGAGGCCCGGCCGCTCGACCGGGCGCTCTGGGAATGGAGCGAGAAGAACGGCGTCGATGTCGTCCTCGATTCAGTCGGTGCGGCCACGCTCCCCCGGTCGATCCGCTCCCTGGCGCGAGCCGGCCGGGTGGTGGTGATCGGCGCCAGCGCGGGCCCGAACGTCGAGCTCGACGTCCGGACGCTGTTCTGGCGCCAGGCTTCGGTCCGCGGCAGCACGATGTCGTCGGCCCGCGAGTTTCTCGAGGTCTACGAGCACCTCGCCGCGGGCCGGTTGCGGGCCGTCGTTGACTCGGCCGTGCCGTTCGCGGAGGCCATCCGGGGGTTCCACCGGTTCGACGCGCCGGACCTGTTCGGGAAGATTGTGGTGCTGGACCCGCCCGGCTGACCCTCCAAAATCGACCGCCGAGCTCGAGCGGCCGCCGGTGAGCGAAGGCACCCTTAAATACCGGAACCCGACCTTTCTTCGGTCGTGAGTCGTTCACTGGGACGTCCCTCTCGCTCCGGGGGAACGCGCCGCCACGCCCCAAACCGAATGTCCGAAGCCTGGGTCACGGCCATCCTTCTCTTGGTCGTCATCGGGTCGCTCGGTCTCGTCGCCGGGATCGTTCCGGCGACCGCGGCGTCGACCGGGTCGGCCCGGGGGTTATCCTCAAGCTTGAGCGCCCAAGCACCGCTCACGCACGGCGACCTCCTGGTCGAAGCGGGGCAAACCTACGTCATCCAGCCCACCCTCGCGGGCCCCACTTACTACCAAGGCGGCAACATCACCGTCGAGGCGGGCGGGACCCTCGACGTCGAGAACGTCACGCTCTCCTTTGTCCAATACGTGGCGAACTCGGGCACCGCCGAGCAGCGGCTCTCCCACATCTATCGCTTCCAGGACGCGGGCACGGTCAACTTCATCGGTGCGAACCTCACCACCGATGTTCAGGTCATCAACGCGTACGCGAAGCTCAACTTCTCCGTCACGGGCACGGCGGACGCCCTCCGTTCCTCGTTCGCCTTTCCCGGCTGGATCTACATCAACGGTCCGAGCGCCCAGCTGACCCTCAACCAGTCGAACATCACATGGAACCCAGCCGTCCAGTCGCTGCTCGAGCCGCTCCCGATCAAGGGCGACACGCTGTGGGCCCCCACGATCAGCGTCGTCAACGGCGGGAACCTCACGCTGCTCGGGAGCCAGATCCAGAACTCCTACGCCGACAACACCCAAGCGTACAACTTCCCCCGGCCCACCCCGCTCGTCTTCGCCGTTCCGTCCCCGGGGGTGACCGCGGGGCTGGGCACGACGGAGTTCCAGGTCAATGGACCGAGCGATTCGGCCAACCTCACGTTGGACTACCTGTACCCCCAGGCGGGGGCGCTCAACGGTTACGTTGACCTGACGTTCTCGGCGTCTTCGACCGCCAACACGACGTTCGACCTGGGCGTCTCCTACGGCGGCACGATCTATTCCGTCGCGACCGGGCTCGTCGTCACGGGGAACCTTTCGGCAACGATGACGGTCCCGTTCTCGACCGCGCTCATCAACGCGATCACGGCGGGCGGCATGCTCCAATACCTCAACAACACTGGTGACTTCGGAGTGTCCGGCGTCATCGCGGTGACGGTCGATGTCACCGTGGGTCCGGCGCTCTCCGTGACCGGAGCCCGCTTCCAGCTGAACACCACGGGGGTCTCCTATAACGACTTGGTCGTCGGCTCGGAGTTCTCGGCCGTCGACTCTCAGCTCGACTTCAACTGGAACCTCTACAGTCTCGCGCCCGGCTACGCCTACTCGCAGCAGCCAACGTTCCCGTGGTTCTCGAACAAGCTCCTCTTCGAGGACCACGCGGTGGGGTACCTCGCGAACATCACCACCCCGGGCAACCCTCTGCCCGACGTGTTCAGCGCTTCGGCGTTGCTCCCCGACGCTACGAGCCAGGTGTACTTGTATCGGTGGGCTGAGTTCAACCTCACCGGCCGTGGCGGCGTCCTCCCCATCCAGGGAGCGACGATTTCCGCCTACTATGCGTACAATTCGAACCAAGCGAACAACGCCACCGCGACCGCCCTCAACCACCTCAAGACCACCGACCCGATGATCTGGGCCTACCTGCAGTACTGGGACCTTGAGCACGGCGTGCTGACCTACGGCACCTCGAACGCCGCGGGGCAGGGATATTTGCTGCTCGCCTCCGGCAACCTCACCGGGGCCACTCTCCCCGACGGAATCTTCCTCGGAGGTTATCACGTCGGGGTCTCCGTGCCGGCGGTCGGCGTAGCGAGCCACTGGTTCAATTGGTCCGTGAGCCCCTACCCCGGCGGCGTCGCTGCCGCGACCCCGCATTACAACGGACCGGACCTCGCTCCGAATCAGGCGTTCCCGGACTACTTCGGCGATGTCACGCTCTACTCGGTCCATGTCACGGCGAACGGCGCCGCGGCGACCGAGGTCGACATCGGGCAGACGCTCGGCGTCAAGGTCGTCGTGAACGACTCCGGTACCGCCACGATCACGCAGGTGCTCGCCCAGCTCTACTACAACACGTCATTCTCCCGGAGTTCGCTGCTCGCGGCGAACGAGTCGACGACCCTCCGCCTCACCGCGCCGGGCCAGCAGGCGACCTTCGACCTCTCCTGGCTGGTCACCGACACCGTCACCGGCCTCCACGGCTGGTTCGCCCACAACTTCACGCTCGCGATCGAGTTCAACTACAACGTTCCGTCCCTCGCCGGTGGCGCGTTCAACGACACGATCCCGCTCAAGGTCGCGCCGTCCGAGATCGCGATCACGCAGTTTACGCTCCCGCCGTCCACGATCCAGCTGACCGACGTCTACGTCTCGGCCGGCACCGTCGTCTACAACGGCAGTGAGCCGGCGACCATCCAGCTCTGGGCGACTCCGGTCGGCGGAGGTACGCCGACCCTGGTCGCGCAGACGCCGAGCCCCTCGGGCAACTTCAGCCTGCCGTGGTCGAACCTCCAGACGGTCTACCCGGCGCTCGTTCCCGGGACGAGCTACACGCTCTCCGCGCGAGCGATCTACAACGGGCGGACGGCGTACGACAACCTCACCGGGACGTACACCGTTCCGAAGAGCCCGACGTCGCCCACGAGCCTGCTGTTCCAGAAGTTCCTCGGCCTGCCGCTATGGCTCTGGATTGCGATCGCCGCCGCGGCGGCGGTCGCGATCGTGCTGTTCCTCCTGTTCGCCCGGCGTCAGGCGGCCGGTAAGCTCGTCGAATGCGGCGAGTGCGGCAACCTCATCCCCGAGGACGCGACCGTCTGTCCGAAGTGCGGTGCGGAGTTCGAGAGTGACCTCGTTCGGTGCAGCCGCTGCGCGTCGACCATCCCGGCCAACGCGAAGTTCTGCCCCGAATGCGCCGCGCAACTCCTCGGTAAGCCCGGCGAGGCCGAGGCCGACCCGGAGAAGCAGGCGTACGCGGACTTCACCGAGAAGTACCGCGCCGAGGCGAAGCGCGAGCTCGGGGACAACTACACCGAGGGAGCGTTCTGGGACTGGTGGAAGCGCCAGCCGTCGTACACTCCGTTCAGCCAGTGGAGCCTCCAGCAGGGCCAGGGCACGGCGCGCGCGGGCATGACCGCGCCGCCCGGAAGCACGCCACCGACGGAGGGCCCGGCGGGCCTACCGCCGCGGGGCGGAGCTCCGCCCGCCGCCGGCGCCCCGCCGAGGGGCACGCCACCCGCGCCTCGGGCTCCTCCCGCGCCGCCCACGACCACCACGGTCCCGCCGCCGGCCCCCGGCGGTGCGGGCCTCAAAGCGTGCCCGAGCTGCGGTAAGGAGATCCCGGCCGAGTACCTCGTCTGCCCGTTCTGTAACGCGGTGACGCAGTAAGCTCGGGACGGTCGCTCCGCCCGTCCAACCCCTTCCCTCAACCTTTTTCTGGCCCTACCGCTCCCCGGGAGCGGGGCCATGACCGGGGACCTCGCTCGGGGCCGCCTCAAGATCGAGTGGGCCCGCTCGCACATGCCGGTGCTCGAAGGGATCCGTCGGCGCTTCGAGACGGAACGACCGCTCGCGGGACTCACGGTCTCGGCGGTGCTGCACGTCGAGGCGAAAACGTGCGCCCTCGCGCTCGCCCTCCGCGCGGCGGGGGCGAACGTCCGCTTGGCCGCTGGCAACCCGCTATCGACCGACGACGACGCGGTGGCGGCCGTCCGCGAGGAGGGCGTGCCCACCTGGGCGGAGAAGGGGGAGAGTCTCGCGCAGTATCGCGCCGGAGTCCAGGCGGTGCTGGACGCCGACCCGGACGTGATCGTCGACGACGGCGCCGACCTCGTGGCCCTCGTGCATACGAGTCTCGGCAAACGCGGAAGGATCCGAGGGTCGACCGAAGAGACGACGACCGGGGTGACACGGCTCCGGGCCCTCGAGCGGTCCGGTAAATTGCTCTTCCCGGCGATCGACGTGAACGACGCCGAGATGAAGCACCTCTTCGACAACCGCTACGGCACCGGGCAATCGACGGTCGACGGGATCCTCTCGGCCACCAACCTTCTCATCGCCGGGAAGGTCTGCGTGGTGGCCGGCTACGGCTGGTGCGGCAAGGGTGTGTCGGCCCGGCTGCACGGCATGGGCGGCGAAGTCGTCGTCACCGAGGTCGATCCGGTCCGGGCGATCGAGGCGCGTCTCGACGGATACCGCGTGGAACCGATGTTGGACGCGGCCCGGGAGGCCGACCTGATCGTGACGGTCACCGGGAACACGGGCATCGTTCGGTCGGAGCATTTCCGTGTCCTCAAGGACGGTTGTCTGCTCGCGAACTCCGGGCATTTCGACGTCGAGGTCTCGAGGCGCGACCTCGAGGGGATGGCGGTGAGTCACCGGACCGCCCGCCCGAACGTCGAAGAGTACCTCTTCGCCGACGGCCGCCGGGTCTATCTGCTCGGCGAGGGGCGGCTCGTGAACCTCGCCGCCGGCCAAGGCCATCCGGTGGAGATCATGGACCTGTCGTTCGCCCTGCAGGCACTCAGCGCCGAGCACCTCGCGAAGCACGGGCGCGAGATGGCGGCCCGCGTGCACGCGGTACCCGCGGAGCTCGACCAGGAGGTCGCGCGGGCCGCGCTCGCCCCGCTGGGGGTCCGGCTCGACGCGCCGACGGACGAACAGGTGAAGTACGCCCGGGCATGGGAGGATGGAACATCATGAGCGAAGAGAAGGTCCCGAACGAGCTGCGGTACACGAAGAGTCACGAGTGGGTCAAGGTCGAGGGCGACGTCGCGACCGTGGGTATCACCGACCACGCGCAGGCCGCGCTCACGGACATCGTGTTCGTCGATTTGCCGGCGGCGGGCAAGGCCGTCACGAAGGGCGGCAGTGTCCTCGTCCTTGAGTCGGTGAAAACGGTCGCCGATGTCTACGCCCCGGGGAACGGCTCGGTGAAGGAGAGCAATACGGAGCTCAAAAGCCACCCGGAGTTCGTGAACCACGACCCGTACGGGAAAGGTTGGCTCTACCGCATGCAGCTCGGTGCCCCGATTGCTTCGGGGGAGCTCTTGTCGGCCGACGAGTACCGTGCGTTAGTCGCGTCGGGAAAGTAAGCGAGCCTGTCCGCGGCGCGGCCGAGCCTAACGGCCCTTGAACTCGGGCTTGCGCTTCTCGAGGAAGGCCCGCATCCCTTCGAGGCGGTCCTCCGTCGCGAACGTCGCCCCCGCGGACTCGCCTTCGAGGTAGAGAGCGCTTTCGAGGGACGCGTCCATCCCTCGGTCGATCACGCGCTTCACCCACTGGACCCCGAGCGGCGCGCGGCTCGCGATTATCTCGGCGATCCGGGCGACGTCCTCCCGGGCGGTCGCCGCCGGCAGGACCCGGGCGACGAACCCCATCGCGTACGCCTCTTCGGCGGAGACGGGAACGCCGGTGTAACCGAGCAGCTTCGTCCTCGCCCGACCGATGAGCCGGGTGAGACGGCTCGAGCCGCCCATCCCCGAATGGATACCGACCGTCACCTCGGGCAGGCCGAGGAGCGAGCCCTCCGCGGCGACGATGAAATCCGCCGCGAGGGCCAGCTCGAGCCCGCCGCCGAGCGCATACCCCTCGACGAAGGCGATCACCGGGGCCGGGAAGCGCTCGATCCGGTCGGCGACCCGCTGACCGTGGAAGCCGAACGCCACGCCTTCCGCCAGGCTCTTGCGCTCCATTTCCGCGATGTCCGCGCCGGCGGCGAACACGGGCGAGGAACCCGCGAACACGACCGCTCGGACGCCGTGCTCCTGCTCGAGCGACCGGAAGGCCCCCTCGACCTGGCCGAGAACCTCCGAGTTGAGAGCGTTCAGCGCTTCCGGACGGTCGAGGAGCACCCACGCCACCGACCCCTTCAGGTCCACCCGGACATACCGAAGGGGCCAGCTGCGCTCGCCCCGGCTCGCGCGGTCCTTGAGCTCCTTCGAGACCGGGAAGTTCCCGGGCCACCGATCGGCATACTGCTCCACGAGGCGCAATCCCTCGGGGACCCCGACCGACGAAAGTTGCGCGAACGGTCCGAACCGGCGGCGGAGGCCGACGGTCGCTCCACGGTCGGTCGCCTCCGGGCTCGCCACCCCCTCCTCGACGAGGCGGGTCGCGATCCCTACGGTCAGCCCGAGGAATCGCTCGCGGACCGCGGCCTTGCGGGTCGGGTCGACCTCGGTCTCCTTCCAGCGCCACGGCTGGTTCGCGCGGAACTGGCTCTCGAGCAACTTCGACGGCGCGTAGGCCGGGCCGAACGCGCGGTAGAGGCTGGTTTCGGAGTGGAAGGCGATGGGGATCCCGGTGACGTTCATCAGCTCGAACGGGCCGAGCGTTGCCCCGAACAGCTCCCGACCGACCTCCTCGATGGTGGCGAGGCTCGCGACGTTCTCCTCGGCGAGCCGAGTCGCCTCGTTGAGGTACGGGACGAAGAAGCGGTTCACGCAGAACCCGGCCCGGTCGGCGGTCTCGATCGGGACCTTGCGGATGAGGTAGGCGAACCGCTCGAGCTCGCCCATCGTGGCCCGGTCGGTCGCGGCGCCGGCGATGATCTCGAGGAGCTTGTTCACCTGAGCCGGATAGAAGAAATGGAGCCCGGCGAACCGGGCCGGGTTCGGGAACCCTTCGGCGAGCTCCGTGACCGAGAGGGACGAGGTGTTGGTGACGACGACCGCGTCGCGGCCGACCTCCGGCCCGATCTCGGCGAACAGGGGGCGCTTCACCGAGGCGTCCTCGAACACCGCCTCGATGACGAGCGAAGCGTCCCGCACCGTGGCGACGAGGTCGGTCGAGAAGCTGATCCGGCCGAGGACTTCGTCGCGTTTCGCGGCGGTCATCTTCTTGCGCTCGATCGCGCCGGCGAGCATCTTCTCGATCAGTCCGCGGCCGCGGGCGAGGGCGGCGTCATCCACATCTCGGACACGGACGGCGAAGCCGGCTTGGGCGCACGCTTGAGCAATGCCGCTGCCCATGTTGCCGCCACCGAGAACCGCGACCTTGGCCGGCGGCCGAAGCGATGGAATCGTCATGGGGAGGTCACCGTCGGCGGCGAGCAGGGGTCCGAACTATTAACCGTTCGGTCTCCGGGCGCCGGGCGCCGCGCGCCCGCCGACCACCCTCACACACCTTAAGGGGCGCGTCCTCACCCGGTCGTGGATTCCGCCGGGGAGCTTTGGGTCGAGGCCGCGCTCGAGGCGGAGCGCCAGTTCGTCCTCACCCTCGGTGGCTTCGCGCTCGAGGTCGCGGGCGCCACGCTCGTCACCCACGAGAAGCTTCCCGTGCCTCGGTTCAACTTCGTGCAGGAGCTCGGCGTTGGCCGCGAGCGGCAGACGGCGTTCTTCGAACACGCCCTCGACCACTACTTCCAGCGAGCGCTCCGGCCCACTTTCCGCGTCCCGGAGCCCGTCCCGGACCATCTCGATACCGGACTACGGCGGTTCGGCTTCCGCCCCAAGGAGGCGCCCCTCGTGCTGATGCTCTCGGGGGAGAGCGAGCACCCGGCCATCCCGGCCGACGTCGAGGTTCGCCCGGCGCGGCGCCAAGAACTCGACCTGGTGGCGTCATTCTGGACCGGCGAACGCGAACGGCCCGAGTTCCGGACCGCGCTCGACATCACGTGGGCGCATCCGAACCCGAACGAGCGTTTAATCCCGCTCATCGCGACCCTCGGGTCCGAGGCGGTGGCGGCGGCGCTCGTCTATCGCTACCGCAACGTTGCCGGGATCCATGCGGTCGCGACGCGCGTCCCGGCCCGGGGTCGGGGAGCAGCTTCCGCGATCGTGGCGTTCGCTCGGCACCACGACCCGGCCGGACCCGTCGCGAGCTACTCGATCTTCGCCGATTCCCCACGCCTGGAGCGCCGCCTCGAAAGCCTCGGCTTCCGGCCCGCCCGCTCGTTCACGGAGTACGAGCTTCCCCGGTCCGCCGAGCTCTCCTTCCCTTCCCCGGGACCCCCCACCGGTCCTCGGTGGAGGCCGCCCCGAAACCCTGGGACGTCGGAGGCGTGAACCGGGAACGAAGGCCGGGCTACGCCCGGGCCCGAAGGCCCTGGAGCTTCAGGCGCTGTTCGAGCGAGGCGATCGTTCGGATCGTCGGGACCACGGTATCGGCGTTCAGCGAGATCGAATCGATCCCCTGGCGAACGAGGAACTCGGCGAACTCGGGATAGACGCTCGGGCCCTGCCCGCAGATCCCGACGGTCCTTCCCTCGGCGTGCGCGCCCTCGATGAGGACCTCAATCGCCCGCTCGACCGCCGGGTCCCGCTCGTCGAAGTAGCCCATCCGCCCGAGCGTCTGCGAATCCCGGTCCGCCCCGAGGACGAGCTGGGTGAGGTCGTTCGAGCCGATGGAAAAGCCGTCGCAGTGCTTCGAGAACTCCTTGGCGAGGAAGGCGACCGAGGGGACCTCCGCCATCAGGTAGAGCTGGAAGTCGCGAGAGCGCCGCAGGCCTTGCGAGCGCATCATCTCCGCGACCTCCTCGAGCTCCCAAGTGTTCCGGACGAACGGTAGCATCACCATGGCGTTCTTGAGCCCCATCTCGGTGCGCACCTGATGGATCGCTTCGAGCTCGCAGAGGAAGGCCGGTCGGTACACCGGCGAGATGTACCGGGAGCAACCCCTCCAGCCGATCATCGGGTTCTCCTCGACGGGCTCGAACTCCTCCCCGCCCGGCATCCCGCGGTACTCGTTCGTCTTGAAATCGGAGGTCCGGATGATCACCGGGCGCGGGTGGAATGCCTGGCAGACTTTGCCGACCCCCTCCGCGAGGCGTCGAACGAGCTCGTCCTTGCGGCCCTTCTTGAGGAGCGCGAGCGGGTGCTCGCGGACGTGGGCCGTGAAGATGAACTCGATTCGGAGTAACCCGACGCCCGAGACCGGCAGGCGGGCGTACTCCTCGGCCTTCTCGGGCACGCCGACGTTCACGTAGATCTTGGTCGCCGTGATCGGCGCGGCCTCGTGCATCCCCGCGGCCCCTTGGGCCGGCGCGGCCGTCGGCGGGGCGGCCGGCGCGGCGCCGGCCCGTAGGCCCCGGTACACGGTGCCGGTCTTGCCGTCCACGGTCACGTCCGCTCCGTCCGAGATCAACTTCGTCGCGTCGCGGGTCCCCACGACGCACGGCACCCCGAGTTCGCGCGAAACGATCGCCGCATGGCAGGTCATCCCACCCTCGTCCGTGACGATCGCGGCGGCGCGGGACATCGCCGGGACCATGTCGGGGGTCGTCATCGACGTGACGAGAATCTCGCCCGGTTTCAGTTTCTCCATCTCCGCCGGGCTGTGCAGGATCCGGGCGACGCCGCCCGCGACCCCCGGACTGGCCCCGAAACCCCGCAGCAACGGGGCCCCCTCTCCCTTCGGCCCCTTCTCGACCGCGACGGGGGCGGGAGGCGGGGCGGCCACCGTGGACTTCGGGATCGTCGTCACGGGCCTCGCCTGGACGATGTAGAGCGTTTCGGCGTCACCGCACCACTCCACGTCCATCGGGCGTCGGTAGTGCGACTCGATGACCCGGGCGAGCGAAGCGAGCCGCTGGAGCCGCGCGTCGGGAAGCTTCTGGGCCGCTCGGTCGGCCGCCGGGACGTCTTCGCGACGGTTCCCGCCCCGGTCATTCCGGACCAGTCGAACCTTCTGCTCGGACAACTGCTTGTGGATGACCTTGAGCGTGCTCCCGTCGATCACGTAGTGGTCGGGGGTTACCTCGCCCCCGACGATCGCTTCGCCGAGGCCCCAGCCGGCCTCGATGATCATGTGGTTCTCGCCGGTGTTGGGGTCCCGCGTGAACAGAATTCCGCTCACCGTGGCGTCGACCATCTTCTGGATCAGCACCGCGAGATGCACGGTGCGATGGTCGAACCCTTTGCGGTGCCGGTAGATCAGGACGCGCGGCGTGAACAGTGAGCCCCAGCATTTGCGCACGGCCGTGATCACGTGCTCGGTCCCGGTCACGTTGAGATACGTGTCCTGAAGACCGGCGAACGACGCTCCTTCCAGGTCCTCCGCCGTCGCGCTCGAACGGACGGCGCAGAAGCGGACCGCGTGCTGCTGGGCGAACGCTTCGTAGGCGGAGGCGATCTCCTCGCGGAGGGAGGGCGGGAACGGTACGGTCTCGAACAAGTGGCGGATCCGCTGCGAGGCGGCGTCCACCGTCTCGGCCTGGTCCGGTTGGATCGTCTCGAGCGCGGCGGGAAGCTCGGTCTTGAGCGCCGTCCCCTGGACGAACACGTCGTACGCCTCGGTCGTCAGCACGAACCCCGGCGGCACGGGCAGGCCCTCGCGAACCAGTTCGCCCAGCTTGCTCGCCTTGCCGCCCACGAGCCCGAGGTCCGATTCCGATACCTCTTGCAGGCCGACCACGTGCGCCATCGTTGCTCGCTACCTCAACCTCTGAAGCGTGAACGCCACGAGGTCCGAGGACGGGGAGTACGGATGGACCACGCGCTCGTCGACGACCGTAAACGTTCCGACCGTGGACAACGACGTCACGAGCAGGGTCCCTCTTCCTGGAAGCTCCGACCGGGGCACGACCTCGTAGTAGTAGAGCCGTCCCCCTATCGCGGTGGTGCGCGCCACCGAGGGTAGATACTTAATTCCTTCGCGGGGAAGATTCATCACGACGCGTTCGACGGGCGCCGCGTTCGGTACGAAGGCCTCGACGGACGCGGGCACCGGAACGACCCGCCCGCCGAAGGCGCTGCGGGCCAGGGTGGCGCGAAGGAGCGCGATCGCTTCGGGGTTCGCGTCCACCGCGGTGATTCGGGACGCACGGCCGAGCCGGGCGATGGCGAGCGAGAACGGTCCGACCCCGCAACAGAGGTCGTAGACCTGCTCGCCCGAGCGAACTTCCTCCGCCACGCGGGCATGCTCGCGCGCGAGGCGCGGCGAGAAGTACGCCCGCTCCACGTCGACGTCGAGCTCGAGACCGTTCTCCCGATGCCGGGTCCTCCAGGTCCCGTCCCCGGCGATCCGCTCCACCTGCCGAAGCCGGTCGGCCCCTTGAACGCCCCGGTCCAGACCGACGAGCCGGACGCCGGGAACGAATCGAAGCAGGGCCTCCCCGACTTCGTGCTTGCGCGCTTCCGCCGCGGGCGGCAGGCGGATCAGCACGATGTCGCCGATCACATCGAACGAGCGCGGGAGCGACTCCTTCTCGGCGTCGGGCCAATCCAGAAGGTCCCGATAACGCATAGGCCCCCGTCGCGGGACCTCGCTGAAATCGCGCTCGACGACTTCTCCCCAAGCGGCCGGCACCGGCTCCCCGCCTTCCACAAGGGGTAGGACGAGAAAATCGCCCTCGCGACGTATCTCGAGGTCGGGCCGAAGGAGCCCCGAACTGAGGAGCTCCTGGCGGACTTCTTCCCCGTGGGTTCGAGGAACGAGGAGTCCCGGGGCCATCATGTCGTGGCCGGCGGATGGAACAGCAGCGGAAGCACTTCCGAGCCGGACCGGTGGCCGAGAGCGCCGCGGGCGGCCGCGCTCTCGCCGAACTTGACCGGGCCCGTGCCGGGGGCGGCGGGGACCCCCGCCCCCGCGAGCAGAAACGGGACCGGGTCGTCGGAGTGTCCTTTCAGGATGCACGGGGTCGCGTGGTCCGCGCTGACGGCGATGCGGACCTTCGTAAGGTCGAGGCCCTCGAGGAACGGACCGAAGAACGACCGGTCGATCGCCTCGATGATCTCCCGCTTCAGCGCTGCGTTCCCGTCGTGTCCCGGCTCGTCCGGTCCCTTGAGATGGACGTACACGAACGGGAACCGTGCGAGAAGCTCCTTCGTCCCCGTGGCACGGTCCCGATACCCTTGGTCGCGGTCCGCCCCCATCGGTCCGACGTACCGGTCGTCGAGTGCGAGAACGCGGGCGATTCCGCGCTCCACGGGCATCTCCGTGAGCGCCGCGCCGTGAATTCCGTACTTCTGCTCGAAGGTCGGGCAGGGAGTTTTCGGGAGCGCCCCGGCGTTCCGCACCAGGAGCCCGTTCGCGACCTTCTTGCCTCCCAGTGCCCGCCGGGCGTTGATCCGATGACCGGCGAGGACGTCCCGAGCTCCTGCGAGGAAGAGATTGATGGCCCGCGCCGTCCGTGCCGCTTCGGGCGTGGCATCGGTCGGCGTCACCTCGAGGAGTTTCGGCGACTCTGGTCGCCGTGCCTGTCCCATGCCTCCGACCTTCTCGTAGAACGGGTCGGCGTTCGACACCTCGGGCGAGAGCGGGCCGCCTCCCGTAGGGTGCAACCAGAGAACACCCCGGTGGCCCACGGTCGCACGGACTTCCGCGCGAATCTCCTCCGGGGCGAGTAGGTTCGCGTCGGTCAATCCGCGGGCGAGCTCCCGAGCCTCGCTGGTCCCGAGGGAGCGACCGACGCGAGCGTCCAGCACCGTTCCGTCGCCGTCCACCGTGGCGAAGTTGAGGCGCAGCGCCACGTCCCCCGGGGCGAGCGGAATTTCGACCCCCAGCGCTTCGAGCACCCCCCGGCCGGGAGAGTCGTGCACCGGGTCGTATCCGAGCAGCGCGAAGACCCCGGCATCGGATTCCGGCGCGATACCGGGACCGACCACCGTCACATCCCCGAGTCTTCCCTGGGCGGCGAGGCGGTCGAGGTTCGGGGTCGCCGCGGCTTCGACCGGGCTCCGCTCTCCGGTGGCCGGATGCGGACGGTCCCCGAGTCCGTCGAGCACGATGAGCGCGGTGGCAAGGTCGAGGACGCTCGCGGGTCGAACCGGGGTTGCCATGAGCTAATAAGGAGAGACCGGTCTTCTCACCGGTTCCGTGGCGCAGCAATCCCAACGCGGCTTTAGGCGTTTCCTCACGACGCCGGGCGGCCGTATCCTTCTCCTTGTGGTCGCGGTGCTCGCTACCTTCGCGAGCTACGCCTACATCTCGTTCATCATCGCGATCCCGGCGATCCTGCTCTTCGGGCTCGCGCTCCCCATCTGGGCGGGTCTCAAGCGGCCGCGCTACCTCGCGCTCGCGGGGCTCGCAATCATCCTCACCGTCGCCCCGGTCGCGAACGTCGTCTTTACCCAGGAGATCTTGCTGCCGGTCGGTAGCACCGCGTCGGCGACGGGCGCGACGTTCGCCAACGGCACCCCGCTCATGCAGAACGCGACCGTCACGCCGTACACCGGGTCCACCAGCACCAACTTCACCTGGACGGTCACGATCTTCCCGGGGAACCACCCGCTCAACAACTCGACGCCGGTCCGAATTGACCTTTACATCAGCACGTGTCCCGGAGCGACCAGCACGACCTCACCGTTCTGCACGTCGGGTTACCCGTTCATCCAGCTCGAGAACGACTCGCTCCCGAACGTGACGACTCCCTATACCGTGCGGTTCCACTACCAGATCGGAACGGTGGGGATCTGGTCGTGGCAGATGGGCATCTACACGAACAACTCGACCACCAAGAAGGCGTTCTTCCAGCTGTTGGTCGGGGACCCGACGTACAACGGTATCGAAGGCCCCGTCGTGGGGAGCTTCGCGGACATCTACTTCGAGCTCTTGCCAGAAGTATACTTCCAGGACTTCCTGTTCCTCGGGGTGCCGTTCTACTGCATCCTCCTTGTCTACATGCTGTTCAAGAACCGGGAACGGCGCCGTAAGGACGCGGAACGGCGGGCTCTCGGGCCCGTGCCGCCCGCCGGCGGAGCGGGCCCGACGCCCCCGGGCGATCAACTGGCTCCGCTCCCGTCGACGTCCCGGGCCGGTGCCCTGGCCACGGGAGGCGCATCGACCGGCGGCGCGGTGAGCGCCGTCGCCGAGCTCAACTGCCCGAAGTGCAACGCGGTCGTCTACGCCGGTGAGAAGACCTGTTGGAAGTGCGGCGCGACGCTCCCGGGCGCGTCCAAAGGCCCATAGGGCGGACTTAAGCTCACTTTCGGAGCCGCGGGCGGATCCCGAGCTTGGACGCGTTGGCCCCACCGCTCTTCGGGGCTCGATCGGCCCTTTTGGGCATCGGTGCGCTACGTTCGACTGAAGTACGCCGTCGCGGACTGTCCGCTCGTATAGTCGTACGCCGCGAAGGTGTAGAGCGACTGGGCGCCCGCCTTGGGCATCGTAATCGAGCAGGAGAAGATACCGCTGGTCGTCGTCGTGATGGTGGAGCCGGTCAGGCTCGAGCCGGCATAGGCCCCCGTGGTCGCGCACGTCAAGGTCAGGTTGTGCGGGGAGCCGAGGATCGTTCCGTTCAACATGATGGAAACGAGCGAGGAGGCCGCGAACCCGGTACCGTTGATGTAGACCTTCTGCGACACGGTGTGCGAAAGAGTGCTCGGACTGAGGGTGATGCTCGCGGAGTAGGTGGACGAAATGGTGACGACCACCGCGCCGACCGCGGTCAGGCCGGTCCCCGTCGGTCCGGAGGCGTTGACGAAGCCGTAATACGTACCGTTCTTCGTCGCGCCGCCGCTGAGCGTGTAGGTCCACTGCCCCTGGGCGTTCTGGGTCATCACCTGCGGGGTACTCGGAGCTCCCGGCACGCCCGCGAGATTCACGTAGACGGAGTTCGTCTTGTAGGCCCCCGAGAGGCTGGCGTAGACCGTGAACGCCTGGCTGATGGCCGGGACCGCGGGGGAGATCGCGGTGGAGACGATGGTCGGGGGGGCGCTGATAGCGGTGCCGGGCAGGATGACGCTGAAGAGGAGCGTCGATTGGGAGACAATATAGATGGTGAGATTACCCCCGGCCAACGGCAGTACCGTCGTGAACGTAACGCTCCACGCTTGGCCCAGGTTCCAGACCGATGCCCCCCCAATCCCGCTGGCAACGGAGTACGGGGTTTGGAAAATCGAGAGGCCCGGCTGGACCGCGGACTTGAGGTAGACCACCGCGTTGCCCGGCACGACCGGGCCCGCGAGGTGGACGATTCGGACCCCGCCGATGAACCGCATGGTGCCGTTCGACGGAGAGAACAGCGAGGCCTGGAACTGGTTATTGCTTTGAGCAGGCGGCGCCGGGAACGACGTGACGAAGGCGAACACCGCCGCGAACAGGGTGATCGTGAGCGCGAGGAGAAGAATGGTCGCCACGACGTCGGAAACGCCACGACGCGGCCGCCGAGCCCCCGAGCGAACCCCGACGCGATGGCGCCACCGGCTACGCTTCCCCATCATGGGACCGACCGCGTTGATAGGGTTCCCCCCAGTGCCGCTGTTAACAGGTGGGGGGGCTCTATTTAGTCGTTGTCGTTCCAACTCACTTTGTGACCGAGTCCGGACCCCGACTGGAGGGCGATCCGGCGTCGATCCTCCGGACCGCAGCGTCGGGTGCTCACTTGTGTGAACCTTGACACGCTGAGAAGAATTGGGAAAGGGTTGGGCCCCCCTGCTTTCGCAGGAGGGTCGTCGATCGAAGCGCGCTCCCTTACGAGAACGAGTTGGACGGAACGCTACCGGAGTAGCCGCTCCCTCCAATCGCGACAATCTGGTCGCCCAAGAGGCCAGTGCCACCCGCCGCCGCGTAGTAGACGTTGATCACGATCGTGAACCCGCCGGACACCGAGCCGGAGAATCCGGTTGCGAGGGTCCAGCTGGTCGACGCCGTGGCGTATCCCGCGACAGGCGTGGTCGACGTCGGGCTGATCAAGGCGATCTGGGTGGTGGCGGCTGGGTTCGAGAGCAAGCCTCCGCTCGATGCGACGGGCCAAGCAATCGTGGCGCCCACAGCGTTGCGCAGTTCGAGAATGAAGTTCGACGTGGTCACGCTCGAACCTGCAATCTCAATACTGTAGCAGTAGGCGTGGGCGGGCGCGGTCAACCCGCTCGAGCATCCCGTGCTCGCGACACCGGTCGTGTTGATGGGGGTTCCCCACGAGAAGTTCGTTCCCAAGGGGGCCGACCCGGTTCCGTGCGTCAGTCCCGAGATCAGCACGTACAGCACGGCGGCCAGCACGACCGTAATCGCCACGAGCAAAATCGTAGCGATGATCGGCGATACACCGCGCTTGCGCGCTTTTCGCCAGCTTCGTTCCCGCTTTCCAAAGACGTTCATTCCTGTTCGTTCCTCCGATTTCTGTGGGCCCGTTGACCCGCGGGTGACGGTATGGCCGGCCCCTGGTATTTGAAACTACGGGGCAGTGGAAACGGCATAACGCGAACTCGACTTCGTCTATTGACGTAATACACACCAATGCGCATAGTGACGCACTGTCGCACGTCAGGAGAGACCGGCAGGCCGGGAGGCGTGTTCGACGCGTGTGCACCGCCCGCCCGCCCGCCCGCGCGCGCGGCCGGGCCCGACCGCGAAACGCGCGACGCGCGGGATCGAGTCGCCGGACGCGAGTTGCGCGAGCAGTTATACTGTGGTCGGCCAAGTTCCTAGTCCAGTTCGACACGTCTTTAATCTTGTTCGACACGTCAGAAAACTGACCGGATAGGACCATGGAGCGTGTCCTATCGTTCGGTCGTGCTTGTGTTTAAGTAGATGGAGTTTCCATCCCTCTGCTCGACTGTGTTCGACAACGCCTCCCGACGCGGCAACGGAGCTTCGGAAGAGCCACCGGCCCGTGGGGAGGAGCCCGAGGATGCGCGCATCGCCCTACGGTGCAACCGCAAGGAGCTCCAGCTGGTCGACTCGTTCGTGGCGAACGGCGAGTTCGCGACCCGCTCGGAGCTGATGCGGACGGCGCTGCATGCGTTCCTTCGGGCCCGCGCGATGTCGACCGCGCCAACGCCCGCCGTGGACGCCGAGGGCTTCATCGAGGTCCCCGTGCGACTGCGGCCCGAGGAGTACGCCCGCCTTGAGACCTACGCCCACCACGTCGCGAACCGCAGCTCGGTGAAGGATGTCCTCGCTGAGATCGTGCGGCGCGGTGAGATGGAGATGAAGGTCCACGAGCTCGTTCAACGGGCTCGCGCAACGGTGCGCGAGGCAGTGGAGACTCGGACCCAGGTCGGAGCGCTCGGTGAGAGCGCGAAGGACCTGGAACGCAAGGGGGTCGTCGGCCGGTAGATGCGCGCGAGCGGTTCGAGAGCTCCGTCATGGGGGGGTTGTGGAGACCTACGAGGCCGGGCCATCGGGTGACGAGCGAACCGTACAATCCAGCAACGGAGAGCCGGTCGGGGACAGCTGGGAGGCTCCCCTCCGGCTCGGTCAGGACGTCCGGTTCGTCCTTGCCGCGGTGGGTGGCGGCGCGATCCGCGTGGCGCGGGAGGTCGCCCGGCACCATCTCCGGTACCTCGAGACCGTGGCGATCAACTGCGACCCCAGGGTCCAAGGTTTCGACGAGTTCGACCGCCGGGTCTATCTCGGGCCGGACTCGGGAGCGGACACGGACACCGGAGGCTCTCCCTTCGTCGGGGGCGTGCTCGCCCGGGCGGCCGAGCCCGCGCTCCAGCGGATCTTCCACGGCGTGACGTTCGTCATCGTCGTCGGTAGCCTCGGGGGAGGCGCCGGTAGCGGCGCGTTCCCGTACGTTCTCGAGGTTGCATCGCGCAATGCGGAGGTCGTGAGCGCGTTCGTGATCAAGCCGTTCCGCTGCGAAGGGGACCGACGGGCGCTTGCCGACCGAGCGATCGGACGGCTCCACTTCGTCGAGTCGTTCGTCGAAAAGCGCGAACGAGGCGTGGCCTCGCTCCAAACGCTCGACAACGAGAGCCTGGTCGCCTCCTGCGGGTCGCTCGCCTTCACGCGCATCGCGGAGCACTGGGCGTCCGTGATCGAAGAGCACATCGAGCGATCGTTCTTGTCGCCCACCGAGGCGATCCTCAACGCTGCGGAGCTCGCTCCGAGTCCAGTCTCCGCCTCGATCGGCGCGGCGGCTATCGAGGCCCCCGCCCTCGACGTAATTCCGGCGCCCCGGTCGCCCGAACCCGAGATTCCCCTGCCGTTGCCGGCCGCTCACCGCGCGTCGGGTGAGGTTGAGCTCACGTTCGAAGTGGACGTGAAAGCCCGCCCGCCGAGCGTCCCGTAATCGAATCGGTCACGATTTCGGGCGGGGGACCTTTCCCCCTTGGTTCCCCGCCCTGCTTACCTTTATGAGCGGACCGCCCTCGGGGAATTCCGATGGACGGAAGACTGTTCACCCTGCTCGTGCTCATCGTCCTCCCGGCGGCCCTCATCGGGCTGACGGTGGTGGAGTTCAGCTCGAACCCGGTGTCGATCCTCGCGCTCCTGGCCGTGATGCTCGTCGGGGCGTTCTACCTGGTCTCGTACACGGAGTCGTTCGCGTAGACCCGCCGTGCCACGGCCGGCCCCAACCGCGCCCTAACCGTACATTCCGGGGGTCGGCACGGTGGCGTGCCCTTCGGGCGGCGCCGCAACCGGTGGGTGCGACTTCATGACCGCGCGTAGCGCCTTTTCGATCTGCTCGGCCTGGGCCCGCAGGGGACCGGTGTCGATTTCGAGCTCCGGGAGAACCCGGTCCAGGGTCTCGATCAACGCCGCGCCCGCGCGGTGGTCAGGTAGCCCCTCCGCGACGCGGGCGCTCACCAACATCACCACGACGGGCAGGGGTCGTCCCATGCCTTGCACGAGGAGGGCCCCCGAGACCCCTCCGATCACTCCGTCCTCCAGGAGCCGAGCCTTCGACGGCTCGAACGCCTTGAGGACGGCCGCGTCCTTGTGGGAGTAGGCGACCCACACCTGCTCGGGCGACTGTTCCTCCGCGACGGCGCTCTCCTCGTCCTCCGTTTCCTCGTCCCCGCCGGGAGGATGCGGGACGACCCCTTCGAGCCCGACGATCATGCGGGCTTTGTGGCGCTCGGCAGCGTCGAGGATCGTCCGCGCAATCGAGTTCGCCTGGGACGGGCTGGGCGGGAACTCGGAGAGCACCAGGCCGAGGTCCGACCTCCCGTAGACCCGGATGGTCGGGTGGACCTCGCCGCTCTGGACGACCGCGATCGGGGCGATCTCGGGGGACTCGAACCGACCGATCCGCGGAAGATTCAGCGCCCGGATCATGTAGTGGGCCGCTACGGTGGTCGCGAGACCCGCGCTCGGGAAGGCGGAGACCACGACGGACCGTTCCCCGAAGCTCTTCGCCACCGGTGCCTCGTCCCGCCACGTAAACTCCATCGCGCGCCCCCGAAGCACGCAAACGTCGGGTCCTATAGAGTCTGGCGGAAGATTCTCCGCGCTAATCCCAAGTACTCGGCGCCCCTCGGACGCTCCCGTGGGGCTTCCGCTCCGGGACTTGGTGACCGCCCAGGAGCTTCCTTGGGAAGCGCTCGCCGGCCGGATGCTCGCGGTCGACGGCTACAACGCCGTCTACCAGTTCCTCGCTACGATACGGCAGCGTGACGGCCAATTGTTTTGCGACGCCGAGGGTCGTGTGACCAGCCACCTGATGGGCGTGTTCTACCGGACCACATCACTGCTCCGGGAGGGGGTGCTACCGGTCTGGGTGTTCGACGGCAAGCCTCCGGAACGCAAAACCGGCACGATCCGCCAGCGGATCGAGGCGAAGGAGAAGGCGGAGGGCGAGTGGCAGCAGGCGCTCGCGGCCGGTGACCTCGAGACTGCCCGGAAGAAGGCAGCGCAAACCTCCCGGCTCACGCGGCCGATGGTCGAGGAGCTCCAAGTACTCCTGAATGCCCTCGGGGTCCCGTCGATCCAGGCTCCCAGCGAAGGCGAGGCCCAAGCGGCGGTGATGAGCTCCCACGGGACTGTCTGGGCGACCGCCTCCGAGGATTACGATAGCCTCCTGTTCGGATCCCCCCGGCTCGTACGGGGGCTTGCGGCTCGCGGCCGGAGCGGCGTGAGCCCCGGCGCCCAGCTCATCGACCGCAGCGAGGTGCTATCGTCGCTCGGCATCAACGACGAGGAGCTGATCCTGCTCGGCATCGTTATCGGGACCGACTTCAACGACGGGGTCCGGGGCTATGGGCCCAAGAAGGCGCTCAAACTCGTCCAAGAGCACCTCGGCTTCGGGCCGACGGTCGAGAAGGTCGGCCTCGACCCGGCGGAGGCGGACGAGGTCGCGGAGATCTTCCGGCACCCGCTCTCGGTCGAAGTTCCCCCTCCCTCGTTCGGCCCGGTGGACGAGGACGCGGTCCACCGCCTTTTGGTCGAGACCCACGGCTTCTCGGAGGAGCGGGTTCGCTCCGCCGTGAGCCGGGCCCGACAGCGACCGGCCCGGGCCGCCTCGCCGCAGGAGGCTCGGGGGCATCAGACTCTTCTCGAGACGTTCGGTGGTCCCTCGAACAACCCATGACGCTGTTCGAGTGTGTCCCGAATTTTTCGGAAGGGCGCGACGCGGAGAAGATCGAGCGGATCGTGGCGCCGGCGCGCGACATCCCGGGCGTCACCGTGCTCGACGTCGAGCGCAACGCCGACCACAACCGGTGCGTCATCAGCCTGGTCGGCGAAGGGGATGCGCTCCTCGAAGCGGTGTTCCGGATGGTCGGGGTCGCGACCCAGCTGATCGACCTCAACGTGCAGCGGGGCGAGCATCCGAGGATGGGCGCGACGGACGTCGTGCCGTTCGTTCCGATCGGCTCGTCGACGATGGCCGACGCGATCCGCCTCGCCGAGCGCCTCGGAGCCCGGGTCGCGAAGGAGCTCGGGATTCCGGTCTACCTCTACGCGGCCGCCGCGAAACGCCCCGGGCGCGCCGACCTCGCGAACGTCCGGGAAGGACAGTTCGAGGGCTTGCGAGAGGCGATCGTCTCCGACCCGGCCCGCGCGCCCGATTTCGGGGAGCCCAGGCTCCATCCGACGGCGGGCGCCGTGGCGGTCGGCGCTCGCCCGGTCCTGATCGCCTACAACGCCTACCTCACTACCCCGGACGTATCGGTCGCGAAACGCATCGCGAAATCCGTACGCGCTCGCGATGGCGGCCTTCCCGAGGTAAAGGCGCTGGGTTTCGAGATACGGGAGCGGAACCGAGCCCAGGTCTCGATGAACCTCACGGATTACCGGGTCACGCCGATCCACCGGGCGCTCGAAGCGGTCCGCCGGGAAGCCCAACGGTTCGGGGTGGCGGTGGAAGAGTCCGAGATCGTCGGGCTCGTCCCCGAGGACGCGCTGTTCGACGCGGCCGAGTACTACCTACAACTCCATTCGTTCGACCGCGCGACCGTGCTCGAGCGGAAGGTCCGGGCGGCGGAGAGCACCGGCCCCGGCCACGAGTCGATCGCGTCGTACGCCGCCCGCCTCGCCGCCCGCACGCCCACGCCCGGCGGCGGCAGCGCCGCCGGCGTGGTCGCCGCGCTCGCCGCGGCCCTGGGCGAGATGGTGCTGGCGTACTCGATCGACCCCGCCAAGCCCGCCGAGGAGCTCGTGGCGGTGAACACCCTGCTCAAATCGGGTCGCGCCCGATTCCTCGAGCTGGCCGACGAGGATGCCCTCTCGTACGACCGGGTTCGTCAGGCGAAGAAGTTCCGCAAGGAGCATCCGAACGACCCGTCGGCTTCGACCGCCTACCTCCAGGCGGTCCGAGGCGCGGCGGAGGTACCGCTCGAAACGGCCCGGCGGGCCGTAGAGTCGGCGCAACGGCTCGACCACGTCCGGACGCGAACGCGGGCCGCGCTCGGGAGCGACCTCGTCACATCGCTCGCGCTGTTCCGGGCCGCGGCGGAGGGCGCCCTGGCGAACGTTGCGATCAACCTGGACGACCTCAAAGCCGCCGGTCAGCCGACCGACGACCTCGAGGCCGAGGTCGCCCGCCTCCGAGCGACGGGGTGAGGGTCTCGGGATGGATTCCGCGGGGGACTCCGCTCCGCCCCGACCGGTCGTCTGGGTGAACTGCGCGGCGTCCCTGGACGGGCGGATCGCCTTCGCGGGGGGCCGGCGCGCGGGCCTATCGGGGCCGGAGGACCTCCAACGCGTCCAGCGCCTGCGTGCGGGCGCCGACGCGATCCTCGTCGGCGTCGGCACGGTCGTGAAGGACGACCCGTCGCTGCGCGTCCATTGGGAGCTTCTCGGTGAGCCGCCCGGCCCGAACCCGACCCGCATCGTGGTCGACGCGAGCGGGCGGACGCCCGCCACGGCCCGGGTACTCGACGGTTCCACACCGACGATCGTCGCGACCTCCGAACGCTCGAAGCGGACCTTCCCTCCTCACGTCCGCGTCCTGGTCGTTGGCGCTTCGAGAGTGGACCTCCGCCGGCTCCTTCCGATGCTCTACGACATTGGGGTTCGTACCCTCATGGTGGAGGGGGGTGCGGAGATACTCTCGAGCGTGCTGCGCACGGGGCTGTTCGACCGGTTCACGGTCTATTACGCCCCCGTCGTGGTCGGCGGACTCACCGCGCCGGCCGTGGCGAGCGGGCCGGAGACGCGCGGGCCGGAGGAGCTGGCCACGCTCGAACTCGTCGGGGTCGAGCGGCTCGGGGTTGGATATCTCGCGACGTACGCTCCCGCGGGACGGAAAGGCCCTCTCCCACAGAGCTGGACCCGGACCCTGCGGGCTCGCACACAGGTTCATAACCCGGGAGCGAACGTCTAGAAGCCGGCAGGCGGGCCTGCCCCGAGGATTTCGTGACGGCCCAACCGACAGCCCAGTACGCTCCCCCCGCTCCACCCGCTCCGCCCTCCCGACCTCTCGGTGTCGCGATCCTGGCCGTGTTGGTCGGATTGTATGGATTCCTCCTCCTCCTCGGGGGGTTGCTGGTCCTCGCGGGAGTCGCCGTGACCCACTTCCTCGGGGTCCCGACGGGCTTCGCGGGTCTCGGTTCGTTCGCGCTCGGTCTCGTCGTGTTCATCGTGGGGTTGATCATCCTCGGCCTCGCGCTCGGGCTCTGGCATCTTCGGATGTGGGCCCTCGTCCTCACGCTGCTGTTCGTGCTGTTCGAGTTGGTGAGCTACGGACTTGCGGGAGCGTTCGTGAGCCTCGGTTTCATCCTCGCGCTCGTCCTGTTCATCTACCTGCTCGCGGTCCACCGACATTTCCGTTAGACCGGGGCTTGGCGCCGCGGCCCGTCGAACTTGGGGGAGCGCGGGAATCCGTTATCCGCCCGGACGGTTCCCCGGCCGCGAGGGGATCTCGTGAAGCTCGTCCATTTCACGCTGCAGGACCAGTTCCACTTCGGGATGATCACCGACGCGAACGAGTTCATCGACCTCGACACCGCCGTCCGGGACTACTACGGGGTGAATCCGGTGAAAGGAGCCGACCCCAGCCGGTTCCGGGACATGCAGGCGTTCTTCGGTGGTGGAGCGGACTCGGTCGACCTCACGAAGAAGATCCTCCAGTACATCGACCGGCGGCGGCAGGCCGGATGGACTCCCCGCGCGGCGACCGGAGCACGGTACCTGTTCAAGGCCGAGGAGGGCGTGAAGCTCCTGGCCCCGGTCGTGCGCGGCAGCAAGGTCTACTGCCTCGCCTCGAACTCGAAGACCCACGTCACGGAACAAGGGAAGCCGCTCCCGACGCAGCCGTACGTCTTCTCGCGGTACTTCAATAGCCTCGTCGGGCCGAGCGAGAACCTCGTCCTCAGCCCCGCGGGAGCGTTCCCCGATGTCGAGCTCGAGCTCGCCGCCGTGATCGGGCAACGGGGCAAGCACATCCCGGTCGAGAAGGCGATGGAGTTCATCGCCGGCTACACGATCGCGCTCGACATGGGCTACCGTGACCTCCAGTACCCCACGGCGGGGACCGTGGACTGGGTGATGGGAAAGGGGTTTGACGCGACGATGGCCGTCGGGCCGTGGGTGGTCCCGAAGGAGGAAGTCGGCGACCCCTACCCCCTCGCGATGGAGCTCAAGGTGAACGGCACGGTCCGCCAGGCCGGCGACACCAACGACTACATCTTCCGGATCCCGCAGATCATCACGCACCTCTCGCGAGGGATCACGTTCGAGCCGGGGGACATTCTTTCGCTCGGGAGCCTTGGGGGCGTTCTGGGCTACGAGTTCGGCAACGAGTCGCGCAAGCTGAAACCGGGCGACAAGGTCGAAGGGGCGATCGAGAAGATCGGCCGGATCGTCATCCCGGTGAAGGCCGAAGCTCCGCCTGCCCCCGCAGGAGCAGGAACAGCGCCACCGGCGTAGGCAGCTCGTCCGTCCCGTCGGGAACGGCGTGCACCTCGCCACCAGGGAACGGGTAGTGCGCCTCTTCGAGAAACCGGACGGGAGTGCGGGAGCCGTCCAGGGGGGCAAGGAGGGCGTCCCGGAACGGGTCGAACCCGGCGATCTCGTCGCGGCCGAGCGGAACCACTCGGAAACCGGTGCCGCCGTGCAGCGAGTTCGGGAGCCGTATCAGTCGGTGGATGTCCGTCGTCACCGGCGCATCGGTCTCGCCTTGCACTTCGACCGCCGCCCGAGGAACGACCGCTTCGAGGAACTCCGCGGGCAGACCCTCCTTGAACACGTCGAGCGACAGCCGCTCCCGGATCTTCGCCGCTCCGCCCTGGTCGATCAGGAGTTTTGCGTAATGCCGGGCTCGCGCGGGTGGAATCCCGTACCCTTTCATTTCCTCGGCCGCCGCCTTGGCGCCTTGCTCCTCCCAACGCCGCAACACCTCGAGGACCGCCCGCGTGGTCCGGCCGGGCCACCCGGGAGCATTCGGAGGGGCGAGAGTTCGGGTCCGGGGCGCTCGGCGTGCGGCGGCCGGCTCGACCTCGTCGTCCAGACCGGCGGCGGTCGGTCCGAATCGAACGTCCGTCCGTCGGCCCTCGACGACCATCATCGGGTCGAAGCCGGTACCGAGGACATAGTCGACGAGCTCCCGCCGCTCGGGGCTCGAGAGGGAGAGGAACCGGTCGTCTTGGACGTGCACGTGGTAGCCGCGGCCGCCGGAGAAGACGAACGACGTCGCGGCGGGGTCGATCCCGAAGTCGCCCAGCAAAAAGTCGTCGACGAGGGCGATCAGTCGGGATTTCACGAGGGCCAGCTGGCCCGCGTAGTCAAGGGCCTCCGCCCCCCGAAGATGGTCCGAATCCAGGTCGAAGATCAGGTCAGCGCCGAGCCACTCCTTCCCCGGCATCGTCGGCTCGGCCGGACGGCGATAGTACGCCGAGGAGTAGTAGACATGCCGCGGCGTCTCACGTCGGAGGAACTCGCGAAACTCCTCGGGGGTCCGGAGCGTCGCGTGTCGCCGCATCATCGTTTCCGTGGAAAACGGGAAAGCGGCGAACTCCCGGCGCGCCAATCGGTGCGGGGGCGCAATCTGCGTCGCAGTGTAGTACTGGGCGAACTGGCGCCGTGCCCATTCCAGGCCCGGGCCCTCGAGGGCGAGCGTCTTCGCCACGCGGCTAACCTCCGAAGTCCTCGACCCCTTGCGACGAGGTCGCCTCCTTCACGGCGTCGTCCCGCTTGAGCCGCGCGAGGAGATGGAAGACGGTCGAATGCTCGCTGCCTTTGACGAGCAGCTCCACGGCCCGCGTGGCGCGGTCGAGCTGTTCTTCCTCGCCGATGAGGGCGACGGTCGACCCGTAGACGCTCATCGAACAGCCCGAGAGCTCTTCGATCCGCTCGCGGGCCCGTCCCCGCGTACCGATGACGCGCGATCGGATGCGCCGGAGGGCGGCCTTCTCCCGATGGCCGGTCGCGAATTTGATGTCGAGCACCCCGAGGAACGTGTTCTCCTTGAGGATCCGCATCGCGCGCTCGGGGGAGAACCCCCGGCCGATGGCCAGCACGATGTCGCGTGCCTTCAGGACCCCCATCGGGTCGGTGTCCGGGCCCGTCACGATGACCTCGCCTTCGGCCGCGTCGATGTCGAGCTGGGTCTCGGTCGCGCTGGCGATCGCCCGCTTCGTCCGTCCCCCCGGGCCGATCACGACCGCCACGCGGTCCTCCGGGATCCGGGCGTACAGTGTCGGCATCGTCACGCCTCCGCCGGGGGAGGACCGATGGTCTTGCCGCCGACAGCCTCGAGAAAGTCGGAGGGCTCGACCGAGTAGCCGAGACGCTCGAGGAACTTCACGAAATTCCGAATGTCGCGTTCCATGAGCCGCAGCGCTTCCGGGTGGTCCGAGGAGACCGCCTGCGCGACGTCGATCAGCACGGGATGACCTTCGTGGAAGAGGACGTTGTAGGGCGAAAGGTCCCCGTGGACGAGGCGGGCCGTGCGCGCCATCCCGCCGATCTCACGGACGAGGTCCTCGTACAGGGTGGCGGGGTCGTCGACCACGACGTCGATGAGTCGGGGCGCCGCGAGACCCTCGGCGTTCCCGATAAACTCCATCACGAGGACGTTGCGAAAGTGTCCGAACGGTCGAGGGGCGCGGACCCCCGCCTCCGCGAGCCGTCCTAGGATCGTGTGCTCCCGGCGGGTCCAGGCGAAGATGAGGCCTCCGAAGTTCTTCACGCTCGACTCGCGCCGCAGCGACGTAAGGACGTAGTCGGGGAGGTGGCGGAACACGGTGTTGCTCACC
>Ga0187781_10000104_pt1 | contig 56153 bp, 55 predicted proteins | sample 0715_SJ02_MP02_2_FD_132447 | JGI IMG/M metagenome (GOLD analysis project Ga0187781, IMG submission 132447) | Tropical peat soil microbial communities from peatlands in Department of Meta, Colombia - 0715_SJ02_MP02_20_MG | ecosystem: Environmental > Terrestrial > Soil > Wetlands > Peat | place...
GTTCTTCCCTTCCACTTCGATTGTCAAAGATCGCGATCTGCTGAAAACTCGCATGAAAATCACAGCCTATAATCAGCATGACGTTGGCTCCTTCGTCGAGCCTTGGTCGACTTTCGCAGCTTCTAACTTACTCTGCGATCGAGCCAACGTCGTTATGTAATCAAGCGAAGCGGAATTGCCCGTTGGTTGCCAATTCCGCGAAGTCGAGGAACCCTTCGACAAGCTCAGGGTAGGGTCTGCTTTTGTTTTTTCCAAACTTGATCAGAGTCTCTTTAGCCTCTCGCCTTATGCCAGCGGCGGATCGCGATGCCAGACCACACCAGTTCCACGAGGCCGAACGGCCAAGCACCCTGCAGGAATCCGTAGGCCGATCCCAGCAGACATGCGACGGCGAAGCCCAAAATAAATGCCGGCGACCGGCTCTCGTAGGCGTAGCAGACCACCATCGCCGTCACTGCGAACAGGCCGAACAAGGTCAGAGCGCTCACTCTCACTCCTGAAGTCCGACAATTTTACCAGCGCAGACCCGGTTTGGCGACGCTGCGCGGTGCATCCCGCCGCGCTATAATCCTGCGACCATGAAGAGAAATGTCTGGAGGGCCCTGATCGAGATCGCGTTCATCATCTTCCTGTTCTATTCCAATCTCCTGATGGGAGAATTTGAACGCTCCGGCATGGGCCGGAAGAACGGCCTCCTCTTAGCGCTGTCGGATATCTTCACCCCTGCGAATCTGGGAATTGCCGTCATAGCCGCCGCCATTGGCTACGTTATGGTTGAATTCCTCCGCACCCGGTCTTAAGGTCAGCTTTCTAATCGCTCTGCGATCTTCGGAATCCTTCGCGCTCTTTGCGGTTCATGGCTTTTGACTTCGGGAATCTGGAACACTGCCGACGATCCTGTCATTGGCCGTGCCCGACGCGGGTCAGTTTATAATTCAGGATTCGGCACGATAGCCGCATTCCTACTGTAAGGATTCAACTTGCTCGATTTCTTAGGCGATTTACGACGCACTCACATGTGCGGAACGCTGCGTCCCTCCGACGCCGGCCAGAAAGCCGTGCTCATGGGATGGGTGAACCGCCGCCGCGACCTGGGCAGCATCGTTTTCATTGATTTGCGCGACCGCACCGGCGTGACCCAGGTGGTTTTCAACCGCGAACTCAACCCCGCGGCGCACGACAAAGCCGAGGCTCTGCGCAACGAGTACGTCATTGCCACCATCGGCACGGTCAAGCTGCGCGATGCCGACACCGTCAATCCGAACATTCCCACCGGCGAGGTCGAGCTTGTCGCCGACGAGATTCGCATTCTAAACGAGTCGAAGCAGCCGCCGTTCCTGCCGTCCGACACGGCTCTGACTAACGAAGAAACGCGCTTGAAGTATCGCTATATCGATCTGCGCCGCGACGCGATGCAGTTCAACATCGAAACCCGGCACAATGTGGCCAAAGCAATCCGCGACTATCTTTCGGCGCAGGGATTTTTCGAAATCGAAACGCCGTTCATGACGCGCTCCACGCCCGAGGGCGCCCGCGACTATCTCGTGCCCAGCCGCGTGCAGCCCGGGACGTTCTATGCCCTGCCGCAATCACCGCAGCTGTTCAAACAGATTCTGATGATCTCCGGCTTCGACAAGTATTTCCAGATCGTGCGCTGCTTCCGCGACGAAGACCTCCGCGCCGACCGCCAGCCGGAATTCACCCAGATCGACTTGGAGATGTCGTATCCGCAACCGGAGCAGGTTTGGGAAGTGGTCGAAGGATTCCTGGCCGCGGCCTTCAAGGCCGCTGGCTTCGAAATCAGACTGCCGTTCCCGCGCATGGATTACGACGAAGCCATCCGCCAATACGGAATCGATAAGCCTGACTTGCGCCTGCCTCCATTTACCGACGTGCGCGATTGCTTCACGGCGCAGAACCTTGAGGAACTCGCGATCAACGCCAATCTGCCGGTGATCGCCATCCGCACGCACAAAGTCGGCGAACTCTCGCGCAAGGAACGCGACGACATCAAGCCGATGTTCCACTCCAAGGGCGGCGCGAAGATTTTCGAAGATTTCAAGCGCATCGCCAACAAGTTCCCCGATGCCGCGGCCGCGATTGCGAAGAAGACTGCGCTGGAGGAAGGCGATCTGATCGTGATGGTAGCTGGCTCGGCCCAGGCCGGGCCGCAGACAGCCTTGCCCGCACATCGCAAGGTCACTCCGGCGGAGCTTGCGATTTACGCTTCGGCGGGCCTGTTGCGCCTGGCCCTGGCGCAGAAATATGCCGACAAGCACAAGCTTTTTCAGCGCGGCGATTTCCGTTTTCTCTGGGTCACGAACTTCCCCATGTTCGAATGGGAAGAGGGCGAAAAGCAGTGGATGGCGGCGCACCATCCATTCACTTCGCCGCATGAGGAAGACATGAGCTTGCTCGAAGCGGGCGTCGAATCGGTGAACGATCCGCACTCGCCGCTGAGCGCCGTGCGCGCCCTCGCCTACGACGTAGTGCTGAACGGCACTGAGCTTGGCTCGGGCTCAATCCGCATTCACCGCCAGGATATTCAGCGCAAAATTTTCCGCGCTCTGGGCATGACCGAGGAAGAAGCTCGTTCGCGCTTCGGATTCTTCCTGGAAGCGCTCGAATACGGCACACCTCCGCACGGAGGCATCGCGCTGGGCTTGGACCGCATCGTCATGATTCTCGCCGGCGCCGAAAGCCTGCGCGAAGTGATCCCGTTCCCCAAAACCGCGCGCGCCGTGGATTTGATGGTCGACGCGCCCACGCCCGTCAGCGAGCGGCAGCTAAGAGAGTTGGGGATACAGATTAAGAAGCAGTAGGACTAGGGGAGTTCGCGGATGTTCTTTTCTAAGCCGATTTCGGACCTCTCTCATAAGGACGTAGAGGAATTCTGCAAGCGGTTCCGTGAGGGCTTGCGCGTCGAGTATAAGTCGACGTTTGACGCTAGTGTAAAGAAGAAGCTTCCTCGGGTCGTGTCATCCTTTGCGAACTCCTACGGGGGGATTCTCGTCGTCGGAATCAACACCAGTAAGGGCATCCCACAGGAGCCTTTCGAGGGCTTGGAGTTCGAGGATCGTGAGCCACGTCTGACCGTCGAGAATGTCTGCAGGGAGGGTGTGTTTCCGGAAGTGCTCATCCATCAGAGTCTGGTGTCTTCGAGGACGTCTGGGAAGGCCTTCCTTGTTATTGAAGTTCCTGAAAGCCCGAAGGCTCCGCATGCAATAGAGAACAGCACCCAAGTGTATGTTCGCACCGGGGATTCAGCTAACCCCGCAGACCTTGCAAAAATGGACCTGCTGGAGCGCCTCCTCCTAAGGCGTCAGGATGTGCTGCGCCGCTGGGACGACTTCCTTTTAGAGTCATGGCAGTTTGCGAATGGACTTAACATCGACCAACGCTACGCGTACCGGGAGATCATGATTGGTCCCCTCTACCCGTCTGAACGGTTGTTGACTAGGGAGGCAGTGTACGGTCTCCTAAACAGCGAACGGTGTCGGGAGATCTCCGGCTTTCATGCGGCCCAAATTCTCCGCACCCCGATCGGGGCAGTATTGGTGCGAGAGGAGAACGGTGGCCGCTATCTGGGGGCCGGAGAGTTGGGACTTTTGCACTATATCGAGCCGTCATACCCAAGAAGCTACCAGGGCGGCTCTAAATCGCAACTGGACTTCTGGCCGATGGCCGTCCCGATATTTAGGCTGCTGAGGCTTTCTGGGGAGCTGATCGAGTGCGCTGGTGCCATGTGTCAGATGCGGATAGAAGCCCACTTGAGAAATATTTCTGGACAATCCTTTTCGTCCAACCTGAACCCCTACAACTCCCTTGAGATCAAGTCCATCGCACAATCGGTTCAGGCTACGACCCACGCGCCATCGCATGACATCGCGCAATCCGCAATGAGTGTCACCGCAGAGCTCATGTACCAACTCAGATGGCCCTTCGGCGCAATGGCAGCTCCCACGCGCGAGCAGGTCCGGTGCGACCTCGAGACTTACCTCAAAGGCGTTTAGAAGATCCAGCTTCGGCGCAGCGCTTCAGCGTGCGTGAGAACTCGGTCTTCGCTGAGATGGTGGGGCGAGCGCCGGCAAATTCCAGCCCCACAGGGGCGGAATGTGTTAGCCCAGGACGTAAGGCCTGAGTAGAAGTGGGAAGACGGAACCAGTCCCGGAGGGACGGCACAGGTTCTCACGCACCTCAAGACTGCGGTTCAGACGGAGAAGAGAGGACAGCCTTCACGCGCTCAACCTCAGTCGCTCCGGAACCTCATCCAGCCCAAATCCCGGAAACGCCGAGCTGAACGGATAATCCTCCGGAGTCCTCGCCAGCCCGCGCTTCACCGGCTTCTGCCAGATATAATGCCGGAAGCTGTCGTATTCCTGCACGTCCCTCACGGGATGGTTTCGGTATCCCGCCTGCCAGATTTCTCCCCCATACCCCAGTTCTTTTCCCGCCCGGTAAGAGAATCCGCCTTTGACGAACTGCACAGCCTTGTCCAGGGTGAGTGTGGGCGTGATCAGCAGGTGAAATTGGTAGGGCAGGATCACAAACTCATGCAGAAGATATTTTCTCTTGAGCCGGTATTGCAGAATTGTTTCCAATAGCCCAATAGAAAATCTCTCCGACTCGAACAAGCACTGCTTCTGAAAGGTGGATGCGGTGATGAAGTAGGTGCTATATCCGTTAACTTCAGGTGGCGCTGCCATAGGCACCTCGGCGGCTCAAGCCGCTTCTTGATGGGGCCACTCTAGCGCAGCCTTGAAAGCGACGCGCCAAGAAAAGCAGCTTGTTCGCTTTGCTCGTCCCGGTTTGGGAACGGCCCGATTTCTCCACAACCGCGTGGAGTATACTGCCAAGAAGACCGAAACTTCCGGATTGGGGAAAAGCGCGGCTATGTCGCTAAACGCAATGGAACGAATAGTAGAGCAGGCTCCGGCGGACGAGTTTCAGGCGCTGGAAGAGAAGATTTATCGCACCATCGAGAAATATAAGGCCGCGCGCGAAGCCCAGGCCGCGGCCGCGCGCGATGCCGACCGCTCGCGCCAGCACCTGGAAGAACGCGGCGAAGAACTGGCCACGCTGCGGCGCGAGGTGGTGCAACTGAAAAAAGAGCGCGAGGAAATCCGCGCCCGCGTCGAAAAGATGCTAGAGCAGATCGAATCCATTGCCGAAGCTAGTTAACCCGCGGGGGCGGACAGGTGATAACTACATTCCGACGGAGATGAGTCATGGCTACCGCGACGAAAGATCCGGCCCTGAAGGAAGCGCAGCCTGCCGGCGTGCGCGTAGAAATTTTCGACCAGGCTTATAACCTGCGCGGATCCGACCCGGCCTACATTTTGAAGCTCGCCGAGTACGTGGATGCCAAGATGCGGGCCGTCGCTGAAGCCACGAATACGATCGACACGTCGCGCCTGGCGGTGCTAGCCGCGCTGAATATCGCCGACGAATACCACCTGCTCAAGAAAAACAAGGAGCACGGGGCAACCGACTACCAGAAGCGCGCGCATCTATTGGCAGATGCGCTGGATGAAGTTCTGGGCGAAGAGCGCAAGGCGGGCTAAGTCCATGTGGGGACGGCCCTGGGGTCCCCAACGCGCCCGGTTTTGGCGAGTTGGGGTGAAGGTGCCCTCGGCTTTCCGGCGGAGCGAAGCTCCGCGGCTCGCCGTTTTCTTATTTGCCATTTTCGGGCTGCTTCCCAACAACGCCCTTCCCCAGGAAACCACCCTCCGCACCCGGGCCAATCTTGTCCTGACTCCTGCTCTCGTGAAAAACGCGCAGGGGGAAATCGTCTATGGCCTCGAAGCCAAAGACTTCGTCGTCGAAGACGATGGCATCGAACAGCCCGTGCGCCTCGACGAAGCCCCCGAAGGCCAGCCGATCTCCCTGGTCGTGGCCATTCAGCGCGGCCGCCGTGCCTACTACGAGTTCCCGCGCATGCAGGGCTTGAACTCCATGCTCGATCCACTCTTCAGCCTAGGAACGGCTAGAGTCGCGCTCATCGAGTTCGACAGCAGGGTCGAACTCACACGCGACTTCACCAAGGACGCCGGCCTCATCGCCGCCGACCTCAGCAATCTGCAGCCTGGCGACAACGGTGCCGCCATCCTCGACGCGGTGGACTATGCGATCGGCATGCTGAAGAAGGAACCGGACCGCCAACGCGCCCTTCTTCTGATCAGCGAAACCCGCGACCACGGCAGCCGCACGAAAGCGGATGCCACGGTGGCCGCCATCGGTCAGAGCAATACGCTCATGTACGCGCTCGCCTTTTCACCCGCGCTTTCCAATATTCTCGACACCGGCCGCGGCACCAACAAAGACGAAATGCACGAGGGCGTCAACTTCCTCGACCTCGCTTACCGCGCCGCCCAAGCCATCAGAAAGAACGTTCCCAGCGCGGTTGCTGGTATGACCGGCGGCGAGTACGAACTTTTCGCCAGCAAGAAGAAATTCGAAGTCCGGATGAACGACTTCACCAACCATTTGCACAGCCGTTACTTGCTCAGTATCGTTCCAAAGGATCCCCATCCCGGCCTGCATCGCATTCGAGTTCGGCTTCGGGAGTCGGGAGGAAACACGGTGCTGGCCAGAAGCAGCTACTGGGCGGAGAGTATGAGGTAGATCCAGTCTGCCAAAGAACCCACGAGAGAGAAGGGCAACGAGTTTCAGCCTGCCCTGAGCAAGCGACGCGCGTCGAAGCGTGCTGCTCTGCAATTTGAAAATAGACCCGCGCTTTAGCGGCCTGAGGGAAGTGCTGAGAATCTCCGCAGACAAGCTGTTTTTGTGAACGCTGCGTTACTTTGGATGCAAGCAATCTGCCATCTTTTTGCGGCCGTGCTCTTGCCAATCCGCGCCGAATTGCCTAGCATCCAAATTGAAAGCCGGCCTGCCAGGTTGGTGAATGGTGGTAACCGATTTTTGAACCAACACTGAATGAACGGGGGCCTGACTCGAACTAGGATCCGGTGTGCGATGCTCCGCCATGCGGAGATGCCTAAAGGGTCTCGGCGGGTTCCCAACGTCTTACGACGGGTTCATTCTCGGCCCACCACACGGCCCAGCGGGTCGGCTTGAATTGCGATTGGCTCTTGGCTAAGAGCCAGAGGCCAAAAGCTAAGGGCCAACAGCCGCTTTCCTGCTAGACTGATCTGGCAGTAAATCCCTCGTGCTGCAGCATCCAACTGAGCGTGTTCCCACAACTCTTTCATTACGGCCGTTTCTTTCTACCCACCTACGGCGTGCTGGTCTCGACCGGCGTGCTGCTCGGGTTGTGGATCAGCGTGCGCAACGCCGAGCGTCTGGGCATTGACGGCGATAAGGCCTGGAACCTGGGCATTCTGGTCGTGCTCTGCGGCATCATCGGCGCGAAAATTCTCTACATCATCAATGACTGGGACGTTTACAAAGACAATCTCGGCGAGATTTTCAGCATTTCGACGCTGCAGGCTGGCGGCGTGTTCTCAGGAGGCCTGCTGGCCGCCTTCGCCGCCGCGGCGTGGTATGTCCACAAGCATCGCCTGCCGCCTCTCGGCACTTGCGACGCCTTTGCTCCTGGCTTAGCGCTCGGCCACGCCATCGGCCGCATCGGCTGTTTCGCCGCCGGATGCTGCTATGGCAAGGAAACACATCACTGGTGGGGCGTGACCTTCACCAACCCGCTGGCCAATTCCATCACCGGCACACCGCTTCACGTGCCGCTCGAGCCGACGCAACTGATGGAGAGCGCGGTGGAGCTGGCGAACTTTGTCTTTCTCATGTGGCTGCTCAAGCGGCGCAAATTCGACGGCCAGATCATCGGCGCATTCATGTTCGTGTACGGCATCGCCAGATTCTTCATCGAATTCCTGCGCGGCGATCCCGGCCGCGGCTCGGTCTTAGGCGGCGCCATGAGCGGCACACAACTAATCGCCATCGGATTGGTTCTCGCCGGCGGTTTGATCTGGTGGCTGCGCCCGGGCGCGAAGACCGTAGCGGCGTAGGATGGCTCGCAGGGGGGCCGTTCTGCAACACCAGAGTTAGAGCCCGCCCGGTGTTCCCTGGTTTTAGCGGCACGAGTAAACTCGCGCGTTCTTCGCAAAACCTGCCTAGACCGGTTTCAGATGAGTGACCACCGGCCCCTGTTACGATAATCCCAGCATGATTCAGCTCTCCGGCGCCGGAAAACGATTCGGCCACAAACTTCTATTCGAAAGCGTGGATTGGCTGATCACGCCCCAGGACCGCGTGGGCCTGGTGGGCGCGAACGGCACGGGGAAGTCCACGATCATGAAGATTCTGTGCGGACTGGAGACGCTCGACTATGGCGCGCTGACCATGGCCAAAGGCGTTTGTGCCGGATATCTGCCGCAGGATGGGCTGACGCTTGCTGGACGCACGGTGTTTGCCGAGTGCATGTCGGTGTTCGACGATCTGCGGGCGATGGAGCGGGAACTGGAATCGCTGACCCACGCGATGGCGGAGCTCGATCACACGAGCGCGGAATATGAGGAGGTGGCGGAGCGGTATCACCGGCTGGAGCATGAGTTTCGCACCCGCGATGGGTACGCAATCGAGGCCGAGGTCGGGCGCGTGCTGATGGGGCTGGGATTCGGCAAGGAAGATTGGCAACGGCAGACGGAGGAATTTTCCGGCGGATGGCAGATGCGGGTGACGCTGGCCAAGCTGCTTTTGCAGAAACCGAATCTTTTACTGCTGGATGAGCCGACGAATCATTTGGATCTGGAGGCGCGGAACTGGCTGGAAGAGTATTTAGAGGATTATCCGTATGCGTTTGTGCTGATTTCACACGACCGGTATTTTCTGGATGTGACGGTCGAGAAGATTGCGGAAATCTGGAACAAGCGAATGTGGTTTTACACCGGGAATTACGACAAGTTTCTGGCGCAAAAAACGCAGCGCAACGAGCAACTGCAGGCGGCGTATCGCAATCAGCGAGAGAGGATCGAGCAGCTGGAAGTGTTCATCAACCGGTTTCGCTTTCAGGCGACGAAGGCGAAGCAGGTGCAGAGCCGGATCAAGGAACTGGAGCGGATGGAGCGGATCGAGATTCCGCCGGAAGAAAAGACGATTCACTTTTCGTTTCCACAACCGAAGGCGAGCGGGCGGATTGTGGCAGAGTTCGAGGGAGTGGGAAAAACCTATTTGTCGGGACGGCCGCAGGCGGATGACAGAATCCTGCAGGGCCAGGAAAGTGCTGATGCAGGGCAGACGGTCGAGCGGTCTTCAAAAAAAGAAAAGGAAGTTTTTCGCGATGTCAGCTTCATGATCGAGCGCGGCGACCGAATTGCGCTGGTGGGCGTGAACGGCGCGGGCAAGTCTACGTTGATCAAGCTGCTGGCGGGCGTGGAGCCGCTGACGCACGGCGTGTATCGACTCGGTCATAACGTGAAGGCGGACTACTTCGCTCAGGATCAATATAAGGAACTGAATCCGGAGGCGAGGATTCTGGACGATTTGGGCGAGGTTTCGCCGCGATCGACGCAGACTGAGCTGCGCAGCCTGCTTGGATGCTTTCTTTTTTCGGAAGACGACGTTTTCAAGAAGATTGGAGTTTTGTCGGGCGGGGAGCGCGGACGGTACGCGCTACTACGGCTGCTGCTCGATCCCGCGAATTTTCTCCTGCTGGACGAGCCGACGAACCACCTCGATCTGCGGGCGAAGGACGTTCTGCTGGATGCGCTGATGAAGTACACCGGCACGGTGGTGTTCGTCTCGCATGACCGGTATTTCATCGACAAGCTGGCGACACGAGTGTTTGAGGTGGGTGGCGGGAAGGTGGAAGTGTTCCCCGGGAATTACGAGGATTATTTGTGGCGGAAGGAAGGTGGGCAGCGTATCGCGCCGACCCTGGAGGATGTTACACACCCACTTCTCCCAAAACCGGGGACAAGTGGGGCACCCCAAGCTCAGGGTGTGGCGGGGGCGGCGCCGAGGAACGGGAACGAAGCACCGGCGAAGAAGCGGCTGAATCCGATCAAACGCAAACAAATGGAAGACCGGGTTCACGAGTTGGAAGAAGAGATCGGTCGGATAGAGGCGGCGATCGCGAGTTGCGAGACGGCGCTGCAGAGTTTCATCAGCGCGGAGGAAAGCCAGCGTCAATCGACTGAACTCGAGCGGCAGAAAACGAGTCATGCTGGTCTGCTGGAGGAATGGGAAGAACTCTCGGAGTCTTTGCAGGAATAGGGCAAGATTTCGTTGCCTCTTTGGGCAACTCGAATTTGATCCCGACATCCAACGGCCTGTAGGCAGGTTACTGAACGTGATGATTCGAGCACGATGCGGCATCTCGGTGTCGCTCGTAGTTCTTAGCTGCTGCACGCTTGCGCAGACACAAACTGTCAGTGAGCCCTACGGGAAATGGCTGGACTGTCAGATCGACTGGTTCTCTTCCGAAGCGACGGAAGCGACGGTTGGTGCTGACTTCTCGCTGAAGGTGTCGTACCACGGCACACCGATCGCGGGAGCTCGGATCGAGATGAACAAAGCGTTCAACGCAAGCGGAGACGGCATAGTAGCTACCGCTAAGACTGATTCCCGCGGCATCGTAAGGTTCCGCGCGATCCCTAAAGGAAGCTACTTCCCGGATTCGCCCGATGGATTGCTCTTCCCTTTGTATCAAATAATCAAAGTCAAAGCCGGACAGGCTTCTGGCAAGAGTGCGACGCTGGACTGGCCCGATCACTCAGTCGTCGTCCGAAACCTGCGGGGTAGATTCTCATTTTCTGAAGAGCCCGACGCTCCTGACCTTCCGCTGCGGGACGCAGACGTAGAACTACGGGACATCTACACATCGCGACTCATCGAATCCGTGCAAACGGACGCGAACGGTGACTTTGAGCTCGCCACTAAAGATCCGGGGATATATGCGGTCCGGCTCTTGCTTCCCAAGAAAAATGGAGACGAGGTCGAAAAGCGCGACCTAGCCGTTGAACTTGATCCCTCAGCCAAGGAGTTCTCGTTTCCCGAGCTTAGAGTGAGACCGTGCGATTGTCCGGCATTGAACTGTTATGAGCGATAACCTGTGGGAGGAGCAATAGGACCTTCGTCATCCGTACATCGCCTTCCGTAATCTCTGCTTCACGCATATTGCTGTGCCATAGTCAGGATGGCCGAGTGGTCACGCACTGCCGGAGGCCACTAATCCCAAGACCAGCCGCATGAAATCGCTGCCCGGTGGCCGCCGGGCGGAGGCGCCGCGCGGAATTCAAGGAAGGTCGCATGCTTCAGTCGTCGGAGAACACATTCAGTCTGAAGTCGGCAATCCCGGCTTCCAATCCCAACGCTTTTAACCAAGCCAAGAACGTGACCGTGCCCGTGGACCAGGCGACGATCGGCCGCACGTTGGTCATCAAGGGCGAAATCGCCGGCTCAGAAGCGCTGTACATTGATGGGCACGTCGAAGGCAAGATCATCATGCCGGAAAGCCGCGTTACGATTGGGCGCAACGGCAAAGTGGAGGCGACCATCCAGGCGCGCGAACTTGTCGTAATGGGCAAGGTGACGGGCAACATCGAGTGCCGCGACCGGGTGGACATCCGCAGCGAAGGTTCGGTGAGCGGAGATATTTCGACGGTGCGCATCAGCGTGGAAGACGGAGCCGCGCTCAAGGGCGGAATTCAGGTGCACGCCGACGGGCTGAAACAGAACCAAGCCAAGCCGGCCGATGCGCCGAAGGCATTGGCGGCCACGGCCAGCGCGTAAGTTTTGTCACGAAGACCCTCGTGAGGTGAGCCGGGGCACGGGTATGCGTGCCCCGGGTGTGTTTGTGTGATCCTCTCCTATCCGCCGAAAGCACAGATTAGGATGGGGTACCGGGCTCGATCCCTAAGACTGCATTGAACCACCCCCGGACTGCCGAGAGCAGCCGTTTGCCCCGAAAAATCCCTTGAACCTTTGGCTGGGGGCGGTCCCAAGTGTTGACGCGAAGTACTTTGTAGTGTAAAGTATACGTATGATCGCCGTTGACGAGCCCTTCCTTCACCCCATCCGAAAGCCTTGGATTCCACGCGAAATGACCACAGCTCCCGCGCTCGACTCGAACGATTCCGCCGTTGATTCACGCGTCGAACCCATCGAGCCGCTCTACGCGTTGCTCATCAACCCTTTCTATCCCAAGGACGCGCATGCCAGCTTCGGCAAGCACGTGCTCACGCCGACGCTCGCTCTGACCAGCTTTGCCGCGGCCACCCCCGCTCACTGGCGTGTCGAGTATTGGGACGAAAACTTGCTCCACGGCCAGCCTCCGTTTCGGCCCATGCCACATGTGGTCGGCATCACCCTGCATCTGACCTTTGCCCGGCGTGCCTACGAACTGGCAGATTGGTATCGCAGGCGAGGATCCAAGGTCATCCTCGGCGGGCTGCATGTTTTGTCGTGTCCCGAGGAATGCGCTCCGCACGCCGACGCGGTGGCGCTCGGCGACGGCGTGCAACTCTGGCCGCGCATCCTGCATGATGTAGAGAACAACTCCCTCCAGGCGCGCTATGTCGCCACCTACGAGAACGACTACTGCGAGGATCCTCCGCCCCGCCGCTCGCTTCTTCCCCGGCGCAGTTTTCTAACTACCACCAGCCTGATTGCCACCCGCGGATGCCACAACCGATGCGGCTTCTGCTACCTCGCGACGGACGGCCTCCGCATGCCCTATCGCATGCGCAATCCACAACAGGTGGCTGAGGAATTCAAGGCAGACGGCCAGCCTTACGCCGTCTTCATTGATAACAACCTCGGCTCGCGGCCGGACTACCTACGCGCGCTGTGCTCCGCTCTGCGACCCCTCAACAGAATATGGAGCGCGGCAGTCACGATCGACGTGACCGACGATCCCTCGCTCATCCGCAACATGGCACTCGCCGGCTGCACCGGCGTTTTCATCGGTTTCGAGTCGCTCTCCGACCGCAACCTGACCGACTCACACAAGAAAACGCCGAGGACTTCCGACTATGCGCGGCGTGTGCGTCTGCTGCACGACTATGGCATCCAGGTAAATGGATCATTCGTCCTCGGCTTCGATCATGACCGCAAAGATGTTTTTGCCCGAACCGCCGAGTGGATTGAAGAAAACCGCCTGGAGTGCGCCACGTTCCACATCCTAACGCCGTATCCCGCCACGCCGCTCTTTCGCCTGATGGAAGCGCAAGGGCGCATTCTGCACCGCGATTGGACCCTCTACGACACGGGCCACGCGGTCTTCCGTCCCAAGCACATGACCCCGGAACAACTCGAACAGGGGTACGCCTGGATTTATCAGCGCCTCTTCTCGCACGCCTCGATCTGGCGCCGGCGGCCGGAGCAATGGCAGGCTGTCCCGCTCTATTTGGCAATGTCGTACCTCTACAAGCGATCCAATCGCATCTGGCATCTGCTGATCAAGCACGACCTGGTCAACCCGGTGTGGAAGCCGCTGGTCGAGATGACGCGCTGGCGGCACGTGCGTTACAGGCGGCGACTCGCCGAGCGCGACCAATTCAGTGCGGCTCCTGGGCAAGTTATATGGGCGGGTGTCTAAGAATCCCCGTGGTTGGCGGAATCAATTTTGGGAAGGGGCCCTAAATGGTGGGCGACCTGGAACACCTGGAAGCGCGAATTGCGGACTTTCTTTGCGATAAGATCAATGCTATGAATCCGCCATCTTCCGAACCCGGAGCTGGTGCTGCCCCGGAATCCCGTCCTTCCAATTTTCTTCGCGACAAGATTATTGACGATCTGAAAACCAACAAGTTCAATGGCCGCGTGCAGACGCGCTTTCCACCCGAGCCCAACGGATATCTCCACATCGGGCACGCCAAGGCGATCTGCATCGACTTCGGCCTCGCCGACGAGTTCGGCGGCAAAACCAACCTGCGCTTCGACGACACCAACCCTGAAAAGGAAGATGTCGAGTACGTCACCTCCATCATGGAGGACATCAAGTGGCTCGGTTTCCACTGGGACGGCCTGTTCTATGCCTCAGACTATTTCGGCCAGCTCTACGAGTGGGCGATCAAGCTGATCAAAGACGGCAGGGCCTACGTGGACGATCTGTCGGCTGAAGAAATTCGCGACTACCGCGGCACTCTGACCAAGCCCGGCAAAGACAGCCCCTACCGCAACCGCTCCATCGAAGAAAACCTGAATCTGTTCGAGCGCATGAAAGCCGGCGAATTTCCCGACGGCTCGCGCGTTCTCCGAGCCAAAATCGACATGGCCTCGCCCAACCTCAACATGCGCGATCCGGTGATGTACCGCATTTTGCACGCCGAGCATCACCGCACCGGCGACAAGTGGTGCATCTATCCGATGTACGACTACGCCCACGGGCAGTCCGATTCGCTCGAAAAAGTCACCCACTCGATGTGCTCGCTCGAATTCGCCGACCATCAGCCTCTCTATAACTGGTTCATCAGGGAGCTGGGAATTTTTCCTTCGGAGCAGACTGAATTCGACCGCCTCAGCCTGACCTACACGATCATGTCGAAGCGCCTGCTGCGCCGGCTGGTGGAAGAAGGGCGCGTGCGCGGCTGGGACGATCCCCGCATGCCTACGCTCGGCGGCCTGCGCCGCCGCGGATATACGCCGCAAGCGATCCGCAATTTTGTCGCCGCGGTCGGCGTGTCGCGTACGAACGGAATCGTCGATCTGGCTATGCTCGAGCATTTTCTGCGCGAAGATTTGAACAAGCGCGCCCCGCGAGTGATGGCCGTGCCGCATCCGCTGAAAGTTGTAATTGATAACTATCCCGAGAATCAGGTCGAGGAGATGGAGGCGCAGAACAACCCTGAAGATGAGAGCGCCGGCACGCGCAAAGTGCCTTTTTCGCACGAGCTCTACATCGAGCAGGACGACTTCCGCGAAGTGCCTCCGCCGAAATATTTCCGACTCTCGCCCGGACGCGAGGTCCGTCTGCGCTACGGCTACTTCATCACGGCTAAGGGCGTCGTCAAGAACGATAAGGGCGAAGTGATCGAAGTTCACTGCACCTACGATCCGGCCACGCGCGGAGGCAACGCGCCACCAGATGGGCGCAAAGTGAAGTCAACTATCCATTGGGTCTCAGCCGCACATGCCGTCGACGCCGAAGTGCGCGTTTACGAGAACCTGTTCACCAAGGCAGATCCCAGCGACGTACCCGAAGGCCAGGACTTCACGGCCAATCTGAATCCGAACTCGCTGGAAGTGATCGCCAACGCCAAGCTGGAACCGTCGCTGGCCAACGCCCCCCCGGGCAGCCGCTATCAGTTCGAGCGCCTGGGATACTTTTGCGTCGATCCCGACTCCAAGCAAGGCGCGCTCGTCTTCAACCGCACCGTCGCGCTAAAAGATACGTGGGCGAAGGTGGAGAGGAAGCAGGGCGGGAAAGGATAAGCTGGAGGCACAAGTGGCGGAATCTCCAGCCAAGCTAAACCCAGAGGCTTTTGTGGCTTCGCGGCCGGTTTCGGCGGTTCATTTCGACGATGAAGAGACGAACCGCTATACCTGAACAGCAAAACCCCGAGCGCGTCTTCCACTCGGGGTCAGCATCTCTGCCTGTCCAGCTCACAACAACTATCGGCTGTAATCGGCGAAAACTTCAACCCTGTCATCCTGAGGCGCGTTTTTCCGCGCCGAAGGATCTATGTAACTCGCACAAACTGCATAGGTCCTTCGCTTCGCTCAGGATGACAAACTCGGTGAGCTGAACGCAGATTGTTGAAGTCCCTAACCTTTCCCGCCCTGCACGGTCTAAACCGCTGTATGATTCCGCAACGGCCGCACAGCATCTAACCGGCCCAACACGAACATGCACACTCTCCCCGCCTTCTTCGAACTCTCCCGCACTGTCGTCTCAACCTGCACCGCCGGCGTCGTGCTTTTCCTGATCGGGCTGCTGGCGGCGAAGAGCGACTTCGCCCAGGCTCGCGGCCTGGACAAAATCGTCGCCTTAGGCAATCTCTGTTTCGCCGCGCCGCTGGCGGTCTTCGGCGCGGAGCATTTCGCTTCGGCTAGAGGCATATCGCAGATGGTGCCCAAGTTTATGCCCTGGCACCTGTTCTGGACCTATTTCGTTGGCGTCGCGTTGATCGCCGCATCGTTGAGCATTGCCACGAAAATTCAGGTGCAATGGTCGGGGCTGCTAGTCGGAGTCATGATGTTTCTGTTCGTGGCGATGATGGACCTTCCCGGAACGCTGGCGAATGTGCACAACCGAATTTCTTGGGCGCTCCTGGCCCGCGAGATGTCGTTCGGCGCCGGCGGCTGGTGTCTCGCCGCGAATGTTTCCGATGGCTGGTCTGCGCCGCTCAGAGGCAAGCTCATCATCGTGGGCCGCATCGTGATCGGCATCGCCGCCATTTTTTACGGCGTCGAGCACTTTCTTCATCCCGTCAACGTCCCGGGCGTTCCTCTCGAAAAACTCATGCCGGCGTGGATTCCAGCGCGTGTGCTGATTGGATATTTGACCGGAGGAATTCTGATCGTCGCAGGGGTGAGCATTCTTGTGGGGAAGAAGACACGAATCGCGGCGACATATCTCGGCAGCTGGGTTTTCCTGTTGGTCCTCGCCGTCTATGGCCCGATCCTGATCGCCTCGTTGCTAGACCCAAGCACCGATGTCAAGGTCGAGGGGATCAATTACTTTTTCGACACGCTGCTGTACGCCGGAACGATTCTCGCGCTCGCCAGCGCAACAGCAAGCTCCGATTGAAGGCGCGGGAAATCGGCAACGAAACTCACGTTTTGTCCTTGGCCACGGTCATCCCCCCGGCGTACACTTTCCGTCAATTCTCGGGGTTCGCAACTCAGACTTGGGGGATTTCTATGGCTCGTCGCATATTTCTCACTCGCATGGCCCAATTGGCCGCTTTGCCGTTTTTCTCCGCCGCCAGTCCGCTGAGGGCACAAACCGGCAAGAAGCAGCTCAAGATTCTCATGAAGAGCGCGTGGGGTTCTGACGATCCCACCAAGGCCGCCTTCCCCTTCTCGCACGGCTTGGCCCTTTCCGAGGCCGGCCACGAAGTACAGATCTACCTGCTCGGCGAGGCCGTCGTGCTGATGCGCAAGGTCGTCGCCGATGCCGTCACGCCAGTGGGCTGGCCGGCCGTAGGCGAGTTTCTCAACAAGCTCTCCGCCAAGCGTGTGCCAATCTATGCTTGCGGCGCCTGCTCCCGGGCGCGCGGCGTCACCGAAACCGATTTGGCCAATTACGGAGCTAAGTTCGGCAGTCCGCCCGTATTCGTGTCGCTCATCGAATGGGCAGACCATATCATCACAGAGTAGTTATGCGTGACTGATCTTTGGTTGGCGTCTCAGGGTCCGCCCCTACCCATGAACGTGCGGGCTCTGCGCCGGATTTTGGCGCGGCCGGGGCTTCTCTTTCACGACTTTCACGTCGAAGCTCACCGGCAGATTTTTCGGCGGGAAACATTGTGCGTTGTCGCAAGCCTGATAGCGCAGCGCGCCGTGCATCACATACTTTCCCGGCACTACGGATTGCAGCGGATGCACGGTCAGAGTGATCGTGAAATCCCCGGTGTATACGCTCAGCGCTTCGTCCGGCGAAAAAGGGAAACTCACGTCCTGGCCTGCGGGATAGGCGATTCTGCCCAAGGCGATGTCGGTGGGCACGTCCAATTTTAGAGCGGTAGGGATCAAGAACTCCGACTTTGGCGTGTTCGAGTTGATGTGAAACCCGCGGGCTACGCGGAAATTCAGATCCACCTTGGTCTGTTGCGTGCGCGTGGCCGTAACCAGCCCCACCGGAGCCAGGGTGACCGAGGGCGCCTTGCCCGGCGAGGTCGGAGGAGCGATGGGAGTGTAGGTGACGGACGAGTCCTGTCCAGACAGAGACAAAGCTGTGGTGGCGAAGAGAGTGGCGAGACAGATCAGAACCGACTTATGCCCTGGCAAAGTCATTCCGCTCACCCCCTGCTCCCTCCAACATACTAGAGCGCCCGTCTCTCCTTTCCTATTGTCACTTCTGAGCCTGCGCTGTCGTGGCCGGGGTCGGGTTCGTTGCCGACTGAGCATGTAATGCCTTCTGGACCGCTTCCTCGATGTCGGCTTTGCCCTCAAGCCCGATAATTCTGTCCACAATCTTTCCGTCGCGGCTGATGAAAAAGCTCTCCGGCAGGGCGGGCACGCCGCCATACTCATCGCCGACCGCTTCTTTTCCCAGCAGCACCGGATAGTTGACTCCCATATCCTTCGCGAACTTGGCGATGTCTTCCTTGGCGGCGTCATCCATGGCGACTCCCACGATCTGAAGCCCCTGCGGACCGTATTCCCCCTGCAACTCCACCAGCCAGGGCATTTCGACTTTGCACGGGATGCACCACGTCGCCCAGAAATTCAACAGCACCGTCTTGCCCCGCAGGTCCGACAGCCGCACGTTCTTGCCGTCGAGCGATTCCAGCGTGAAATCCGGGGCGTCTTTCGCTTCGACGACGGCCGGCCTCGAGGCTGACCCCGGAGCCGTCCGCGTTCGCCGAGCTATATGAAAGCCGAAATACAACATACCCGCCACGACGATGGCCGCAACCACGAGAGCCAGCGGGTTGCGATTCGTAGCGGCCGTATTGGGCTCAGACTCTGACTTCTCAGGTCTCCGGCGAAAGACCAAGTACAGCGCAAGGGCAACGAGGGCAGCGAGGATGACAACCGCGACGGGACCCTTGGTAACAACGTTTTCCAATCCGATTTCAAACCGGCCCAGAAACGAAAGCCAGGTCGAGATCAGCGTAAAGCGTCCGGTCACCAGCAGGATGCCCAGCGCGATCATCAACACACCGCTTGCAACTTCGAGCGCGTGCATGTGCGAGCGGAAGCGGGTGTAGAACTTCAGGAAGCGCTCCATCAGCAGCGAAGTCAGAAGAAACGGCACGGCCAGTCCCAGGGAATAAACGGTCAGCAGGCCGATGCCCTTCGCCAGCGTATCTTCCTGGCTGGCGAAGCCGAGAATGATGGTCAGAATCGGCCCCAGGCAAGGCGTCCAGCCGAAGGCGAACGCGAATCCGACGACGAATGCGCCGATCGGCGTGCTGCTCCCCTTCACACCATGCAAACGCGCGTCGGCATAGAGCGCCTTGATTTTGAAGATTCCGGTCAGGTGAAGTCCGAAGATGATGACCACTACACCCGCGACAATCGAGAGCGTGTGCTTATAGCTGGCCGCCAATTGGCCGATCTCGGTCGAGACCGCGCCCAGCGTGATGAACACGATGCTGAAGCCTAGGATGAATCCGACGGAATTCACCATCACGCGCCGCATGAGCTGCCCTTGCGCGGATTTCAATTCCTCGACGCCCGCACCCGAAATCAGAGAAATGTAGCCCGGCACCAGCGGGAGCACGCATGGCGACAGGAACGAAATCAGTCCCGCGACGAAGGCAGCAAGGGGCAGCGGCAGGTTCGACATTGGTTCTTATTGTACCCGCAGACGCGGGTTCCCTCATAAGATGCCCAGAGCGGGGCGGTGGCTCAGTTTGAATCTCCTCCTCTTGAAGCAGAGGCGTCATCCCGAAGGCCCCGCGTTTTCACCAGCGGGCCGAGGGATCTCGCGTGCGCCGGCAAAGACGCCCCGCGCGAGATGCCTCGCTCCGCCTGAAGAACGGCTTCGCTCGGGATGACGCCCTCTGAAAAATGAAGAATGAGGTATGGGAGTCCAAACTGAGCTACTACCGGGGCTGGCTTTAAGTTGCAGCCGATCCTGAGACGAACTAGCGGCCTTTGGAAGGGGGCGGCCCGAGAGATGGTGCGGGGGGCGGCTCCGCCGCCAGCTTGTGAAATACCGCGACTGGCAAGGTGGCATACAGCACCGCGCGGCTGTCCTCCTGGCGCACTTGCAGGCTGTCAAAAAAGGCCTTCACGTCTGCATCGCTGCCGGGCGAGCCCACCGAAGTTTCGGCGCTGTGAAACATGGCCAGGAACACGCTCATCTTGTTGGCGATGGTGCGGGCAGCCTCGTCGTCGCTGGTCCATGCTTCCGCCCGCAAGTGCAGCGCGCCGGTTCGCAGCGGCAGATGCAACGGACTGTAGCTGGCGGAAACCACTAGATCGGCCGGCTTCGGAAAAACGGTTGACCATCCTTCAAACTCCGGCGCCGCAGGCTCGACGTGGGCCACCATCCATACTGGGCTAGCCAGTTGCACGCGTTTGTAATACCGCCGCAGGAAGGCCGGTCCCGCAAACGGGGACGCCAGCCGCCGCGAGCGGTCCACCATGCCGTGGATCACCGCTGGATCGTCGTGGTTCGATGCCGCCACCGTGTCTACACCCAGAATCGCAATGCGGAAAGACCGCCCATAGATGGGAATCGTGTAAATGTCCACTGAGTGGTAGTTCTCGACTGACCGCGCCGTGCGCTTCAGATATGCAGTCCACTTGCTGCCGTCAAACCGCCCGCTGAAAACTTCCGAGAAACGGGGCTCGCGCGCCGCGCCGCCGGTGCCGCCGTCCGGCCAGCTTTGCGGATAATGAACCGCAAAGGCCACGGCGTCGAGGTCGCGCTCAAAATCAAATCCGGTTTGCTGGATGAACTGTTCGTATTCCGAATCGTGCACGACCGGAGAGAAGGGCTTCCCTGCGTTGGCCTTGCGTACCCAGTCGAAATCGACGTAGAAGAATGCCTCGGCGGCGGGCAGCAAGCGCGCCGGCTCCGGCGGAGCGTGCTTCCGCAATTGAACGGTCAGCGTAACCGCCGCCGCTACAACCACGACCGCCAAAGCGATGGGTAGAGTGCGTCTGATTCGCATGAAATGCGGTCCGGGAAATGATAGCACTGTTGTGTCGCATGTTCCCGTTCCGGGGGGCCTCAGGCCGGGAAACGAGCGGGGAATTCACCGCGAACTGTGTCCCGCGTCATTTCAGGTAAACTCTTTGGGCGACTTTTGCCCGGAGCCGGAGTTGTTTCTCGAATGCGAATATTCCTGACCGTTGCCCTGCTGTTGTGTCCATTTGCCGGCGCACAGGAAATCCACGATCACGCGGCGCCGGAGCAACTTGGCGATGTCTCGTTTCCCATCTCCTGCCAACCCGAGGTCCAAAAAGAGTTCAATCGGGCCGTGGCTTTGCTGCACTCTTTTGCCTACACCATGGCGGAAACAGCATTTCGAGCCGCGGCCGAACATGACCCCCGATGTGCCATGGCCCATTGGGGAATCGCCATGACCAGTTTCCACCAACTCTGGCAGCCCCCGATCGCGCCCGCAGCTTATCTTCCTGCCCAGCGCAAAATCGACGAGAGTCTGCGCATTGGCGCTGTCACCGAGCGCGAGCGCAAATTCATTCGTGCCGCTGCCCTGGTCTTTCGCGGCGCGGATTCTGTGCCCTACGAGGCGCGGGCATTGCGCTACGAGCAGGCCATGGCCGATCTTGCCGGCGAAAACCGCCAAGACACCGAAGCCCAGGTGTTCTATGCGCTGGCGCTATTGGCGAACGCGTCTCCGGCAGACAAAACCCACGCCCGGCAAAAGCAGGCCGTTGCCCTCCTCGAGCCTTTATTTCGCTCCTTCCCACAACATCCCGGAATCGCCCACTACCTCATTCATGCCTGCGACAATTCGGAACTCGCCACGGAAGGCTTGCCTGCGGCTCGGCTCTACTCCAAGATTGCTCCGTCGGTGCCTCATGCGCTGCACATGCCGTCGCATATCTTCACCCGGCTGGGCCTGTGGGAGGATTCCATCGCATCCAACCTTGCGGCTAGGGACGCGGCCCACCGCGTGCGTGACGCCGGCGAAGAGCTGCACGCAATGGATTATTTGGTATACGCCTACCTGCAGCTTGGGCGCGATACCGACGCCGCCCAGGTGATCCAGCAACTCAAGACTATGCCTTCGCTGGATGTGGGCGATTTCAAGATCGCATACGCCTCTACGGTAATGCCGATTCGATACGCGGTGGAACGCGGCCGCTGGGGTGATGCCACAGTCATCACGCCGCCGGTCGGTGCTCCGCCCCCCGTAACTGCCTTGGCGTTCTGGGCAAAGGGGATCGGTCTAGCCCGCACCGGCCACAGCGCCGAAGCCCGCAAGGCGGCGGACGAGTTGCATCGGATCGAGACACAGCTCTACGCTTCCGCCAATGACTACCGGGCCACAGAAGTTGGGGTCATGCGGAGGGAAATCATGGCCTGGAGCGCGAGGGCCGAGAACCAGAACGATGCGGCTGTCCAGTTGATGCGCGAAGCCGCCGACGAGGAGGACTCGGTGGAGAAGCTCCCCGTTACGCCGGGCCCGATTATTCCGGCCAGGGAGCAACTCGGAGACTTGCTCCTCGTGCAGGGCCATCCGGGCTTGGCCGCACATGAATTCAAGGTGGCCTTGTCAGACGCACCAGGAAGGCGCAGGGCGATCCGCGGTCTGGAGGAGGCTGCAGAGCATTCGCCCCCAAAGTGAACTGTCTGCTGAATCAACTGCCGTGCACTCAGCCGGTGGATTGCTGACTTGACCCCGGGGAGCTGCGGAATAGGGCAGACTTTCACTTACCGAGAAGACCCGGACTACGATGGGGCCCGGCCTGCGCTTTTCCTTGGCGCCTTACCACGGATTTTCGCCCACCACCAGCGCACGCCCACGAACAGAAATCGCCAGTCGTGGAAGAATTCGGGCGGCTTGCCTTCAAAAGCATGGCCGACGAATTGGAAGATCCACCCGATGAGAAAGAGGCCGAGGGCAAACGGCCACAGATGATGGATGAAGAGGCTGACAACAGCGACCGCCAGTGAAAGAAGAATAATTGGAATGCCGAAGGTGTGGCACGTGCGGTTCACGGGATGCTGATGACTGGTGGAGTAGCGTGTGATCCATTCATCGCTGCTGCGTCCGCCGAGCATGGGAGATAGATCATACAACGGATCGGGATCGTTGGTGATGGCTCAGTCTGAGCTCGACTCTTCTGGGGCGTCATCCCGAGCGAAGCCGTTCCTGGTAGACCTCCAGCTTTAGCTGGGGGCGAGCGCAGCGAGGCGGAGAGAGGGATCTGGCGTGGGGCCCCGGCAGTGCGCGCGAGATCCCTCGCCCCGCTGGTGAAAGCGCGGGGCTTCGGGATGACCGCAGAGGAGGGGAAATTCAAACTGATACACTACCTGGCGTCGCCCCCGATTGGCGAATCCTCGCGCCATCCGGTAGAATCAAACAATTGAAATCGAGGCCGGAACCTACATGAAGGCTGCTATTCATCCCGCTTATCACGAAGTGCGCGTGCACTGCGCCTGCGGCAATACATTCATGACCCGCTCCACTCATAAGGGCGACATCGCGGTAGAAATCTGCTCCAATTGCCATCCTTTCTTTACCGGCAAGCAGAAGCTGGTCGACACCGCCGGCCGCGTCGAGCGCTTCCGCCGCAAGTACGCCAAGGTCGAAACCACGAAAAAGTAGGCCGCACTCGCGTCTTTTCCGGAACTTTGTCATTTCGAGCGGAGCAGATTAGCCCGCTTGCGCGCGATTCTGCATACTCGAGAAAACTGCTTTGGGTCTGGGGTAGATCCTGCCTGAACGCCTAGCGATACTTCGTGGCCAAATCATCGAATGCGCGGTTGTTCACGTTCCAGGTGCCCTCGAAGGGATTATCCAGGTCGGTCAGAACGAAATTGGCAAGAAATAGCAACATTGACGTAATCGCGACTGACACCAGACCGAGCGCCAGATTGTGGAAGGGATAGAAGAGAAGCAGAAACAGAATCGTGACTGCGGTAAGCGTCACAAACAGAAGGAGGGTTCGAGGGATGCGCTTCGCGCTGAGCGCGAGTCTTTCGTCGCGGTGTGCGCTGGCCTGATTCGCGATCTCCAGCAGTTGAGGGTGAATGGTGCGCTCAGCCTCGTCCGCAGGCTTGGCTTCGGTCACGCTGGAGATGATTCCCGCGAACAGCTTGTCGGTCCGCTCGGTGTTTTCGCAATTGGAGAGCGCGCCCCATTCTGACTCGACTACCCCGCGGGCATAGCCGCGCACCGCGCGCACGATGGGATCGCGCGTTGATTCCTTCAGTCCCTTGCTGAACAGAAGCAGGTCTTTCAGCGCCCCGGATTCCTGGAGAATTTCGTTCTCGACTCCGGCAAACTGGCCCCAGACGACATAGGTGGCAAAGGCGTACACGACGCTGTAAAGAGTGCCGATAATCTGCACCAGCGCGCCGACGCCCTCGGCATCGTTTTCAAAGAGCGTGTGAAAGCCAGCCAGGCGCAGCACTAGATAAATCGTCGCGGCGGCGATCATGAGGAGTACTCCACGAACTCGCGTGGTGGAAGGAATCACCTCGGTGGCGCTCATCTCCTATCCGTCCATTTGTTCTTAGTCCAATCTCACCACAAACACCGCGCCCTCCGGAGTTGTGGTCTCCGCCGCCAGTTGCTCGGCGCGTTCCCGCTCGTCCTCGAGCACTCGCACTCGAATCCACCAATCGCCCGCCGGACTGGGGAAGCACTGCACCTTCGCCGTGTGATAGCGCCGCGTGAGGTGGTTAGCAAGTTTGTCGGCAGCTTTTTGATGGGTAAATCCCCCGATCTGCACCGCCCACTTTCCTGCCGTATCCAGCGGCGCCCCCGACTGCATCAACTCCACTTTCACCCGCGCCACCCCCGGCTGCCAGACGTCCAGCTTTTGCGCGGCGGCAAGCGACAGATCGACAATTCTCCCCGGGATAAACGGTCCGCGGTCGGTGATGCGCACCAGCGCCGTGTTGCCGGTTCTGACGTTGGTGACACGTATGATCGAGCCCAGCGGAAATTTGCGATGCGCCGCGGTCATGGCGTGCATGTTGTAAATCTCGCCATTCGCTGCCTGCCGGTTGTGATAAGGCGGGCCGTACCAGCTTGCCAGACCGGTTTCGGTGACAATGGGTTTGGCATCGGGTGGAATGGTCGGCTCGGCGAGATCGGCCTTTTCCTCCGATTTTGTTGGCGCAGCCGCTTCACCTTCGGGCGGAGGGGCGACCTCGGGTTGAGCCGCGGCTGGCGGCGCCGTGGTTGTGGCGCTTGGCGCCGGGGGCGGCGGAGGAACGCTCACATGCGCCTGCTTGGGATGTCCGCAAGCGGCTAGGAAAACCAGCGACATCAGCAGGATCCAGATCATGATGGCGCTGACGAAGTACGCGCGGCGTCCTGCCATAACCGGGAAGTTCCCGGTGCAATCTGGAACTATTTGGGTTGGTTGTGCTGCTGTTCCAGGTAGTCGGCAAACTCGGCCAGCTTCTGCGAAGCCGTGCGCAGGGCCTTGGTGGAATGCGTTTTCACGGCTGGAACAACTTCTTCGTTCAGATACTTGATGAACTCCGGGATCTCTTTCTCCAGGCGCTCGGCAGCCTCGCTGATGGCCTTGTTGACACGTGCCGACGCGTCTTCCACCTTGCGGTTGAAGTCGTTCATGGTGCTCCTCGCGATCAGTAGGCGTGAGTAGACTCACGCTGCATTGCGGATGCCAGGCTCATCTATTATTTCGTGGCCGGAGGGTGGGGTCAATCTCGGAGCATACGAAGATTAAATGGGGGAAGGCGATCTCGGGGAGGTCGAGGGCGAGGACAGTCTTACACTCTTGCAGTAAGGATTCCATCCTTGATAAAGTAAGGATATGCCCAAGGTCACCAGCAAGCTGCAACTGACCGTGCCTAAGAAGATCGCCGATCAGTACGGGATCCGCCCCGGCGATGAGCTGGAATGGATCCCTGCCGGCGACAGCATCCGGGTGGAACTCGCTGGCAAGGCGAAAACCGGTATGCGATTGAGCGCGGAGGAACGGTTGGCGCTCTTCGATGCCAATACAAAGTGGCTGGACGAACTCCAGGCCGACCAACTGAAAGAAGCGAAAGGCAAGGGCACGCGCATCACTCGGGAGAACCGTGGCTGGACTCGCGAAGAAATCTACGGAGACCGTGGCTTCCCTCGTCGACACTAACGTTCTGGTCTACCGCTGCGATCCGCGTGATCCCGCCAAGAGGGACGCGGCTCTCGAACTGCTGCGCCGCGGAGCCTCTTCCGGCGAATTCCGCATTGCGCATCAATCTCTGGTGGAGTTTGTGAACGTCGTGACCCGCCCTCGGGGCAGGGAGCAACCTCTGATGGCACTGGAGGATGCTGCGCGGCAGGCTGAGCTTTTTATGGCCGAGTTTCTAGTCCTCTATCCCGACGAGTTCGTGCTTCGCACGGCCCTGCGTGGCATGGCAACTTACCGTCTTCCGTGGTTCGATGCACATCTCTGGGCCTATGCCGAGCATTACGGCCTGCCGGAAATACTTTCTGAGGATTTTGAACATGGGCGCCTCTACGGTACCGTGAAGATCCGAAATCCCTTCGTCGCTGCCGGATTGCCCTAGGCTACGGAATCGATTTTGGAATCTCCAGGCAAATCACCTTCACTGGCTCAAGTGCCGCGAAACCAGTTTCGCCAATGGCTGCTCTCCTGGTACGCCGCTCACGCCCGCAAACTTCCCTGGCGGGAGAGCCGCGATCCCTACCGCGTGTGGCTGTCGGAAATCATGCTGCAGCAGACCCGGGTCGCGGCTGTCATCGAGCACTACCACGAATTCCTACGGCGATTTCCAACCGTCGAGAAGCTCGCGGCCGCGCGGGAAGCGAGCGTGCTTGCTGCCTGGAGCGGCCTTGGTTACTACCGCCGCGCGCGCATGCTGCATGCGGCGGCGAAAGTGATCGTGCGGGAATTGCACGGGCAGTTTCCCACGACCGCAGAGGGATGGCGAACTTTGCCGGGCATTGGCCGCTACACGGCAGCCGCCATCGCCAGCATTGCCTTTGGCGAGCCAGCCGCGGTCGTCGACGGCAATGTCGAGCGCGTCCTCCAGCGCATTTTCGGTCATCGGCTGGCTGGCGAGGAATTGTGGAGGGTAGCCCGCGAGTTGTTGGATCGCCGTCACCCCGGGGAGTTCAATCAGGCGATGATGGAACTCGGCGCGACCGTGTGCACTCCGCGGGCCCCGGCATGTCTGACTTGCCCAGTGATCAAGTTATGCGCCGCGCGCGGAGAGATGCCGAAACCGGCTAGGACCCCGCGGCAGACGAGGCAGGAGATTCACTACGCGCTTGCCTGGCACGATGGCGCTGTTTTTCTCGTCGAGCGACCACACAACGCTCGCCTACTGGCCGGCATGTGGGAACTGCCGGAGGCGAAAGCCGCCCCGGCTGCCTTAAAAGAAGAGCAGATTCCTCGTCGCTCCGCGCCTCGGAATGACAAACGAGGAAGCATCTCCGGTAATGACAAGCCTGGAAGCGGCCGCCAACTTCTGTTCACGCTTCGCCATTCGATTACAGTCACCGACTACACGGTCCGCGTCTGGCGCTGCCCAGCGCCCTCATCAGTACGCGGGAAATGGATCGCGGCGCACCGCCTCGGGCGCATTCCGATTACCGGATTGACCCGCAAGATTCTGCAAAAGGCGGGAGTCATTGCCTTCGGGCCTGAGGCTAGTGGACTGACCACCGACCACTGGCCACTATCTCCCATCCTGGCCTGATCCCTGGGCGTAGCTTTCTCCGTCCCGCGATCGCCTTTCGTCATCTAAAATAAATCCAGCCGGAAGCACCTCATGCGCTGGCTGCACAACATCCTGAAGGGACGAAGGGGACCATCCATGACCGCACTGGCCACGGGCAAAAAAGCTCCAGACATTTCCCTGAAAACACTCGACGGAAAGCCGTTCTCTCTGAACGAAGCGCTTGCCCGCGGTCACGTCCTGCTGGCTTTTTTCAAGGTGTCGTGCCCCATCTGCCAATATGCATTTCCTTTCCTTGAGCGTTTGCACAAGGCCTATCGCGAGAAGGGATACACGCTCGTCGGCGTCTCCCAGAACGACGCCAAAGAAACTGCGGCCTTCAACAAGGAGTTTGGCGTAACCTTCCCCGTCTTGCTCGACGATACCCGCACTTATCCCGTTTCCAACGCTTACGGCCTGACCAACGTTCCCACCCTGTTTTGGATCGCATCCGACAGCGAGATTGAAATCTCCAGCGTAGGCTGGCTTAGAGCGGATTTCGAAGAGATCAACCGGAAAATGGCCTCAGTCGGAAACTTTTCTGTCGTACCCGTGTTTAAGCCCGGCGAAGAAGTCGCCGATTTTCGCGCCGGTTGAGGGTCGAAGAACTAGCCGCCGGTCCGGCGGCTGAGCAGAAGAAGTAAAAGCCGATAAATCAGAAAGCCAGCGAATGAAAACGAATCTCCTGAGATTTGTGTCTTGTCTTCTCTCTATGTTCTTTTTGGCGGGTTTTGCCTGCCCCGCCCAGGAGGGCTCCTCAGTCGGCCAAGCGACCGCCCCCACGCAGACCAACGCACCGGAACGCTCCAACATTGCAGTGGAAAATTGGGTCCAGCCGCAGCGCGGGTGGTTGTATGTTCTCGATCCCAAACCTGAAGCCGGGGGGCCGGGTGGGCGTGTCCGGTTAGTCGATCCCGCAACCGGCAAAGTGATGGGCAGCATTCGCACGGGCGACGGCGCGGATTTTGCGCTCTCGCCGGATGGAAGCCGCCTGTATGTTGCGTCGGTAACCGAGGGTGATTCCAGCGAGCTGGCGGTGATCGATACCGCCCAGGGCGCGGTCCTCAAGAGTGGCGCCGTTAACGGCCGGGCCGTAACGGAGGGTCTGCTGCCGCCATTTTCGACGATGGCGGTTTCCGGCGATGGGCTCGCTTTGCGCATCCTGATCGCCACACGCGAAGCGCCCGACAAAGACGCGTTTATGCTGGCTACGTTTGACACGAGCGCTGGCGAGTTTCTGCCCGGAATCGTGCACTTGGGAAACTGCGGTCCCGGCCGCTTCATCTCGTACCCGGCCGCCGATCATTTCGATGTTCTCTGTCCCAGAACGAATCGGATCCGGCTGATTCAAGTGGCTGCTGATTCAAGCGAAATCAGAAATGTTGACGTCGTACTTCCCTGGGAAAGGCGAGACGGCGTCGGTGAGGCGATTGCGATGCCCGGATCGCAATATATAGCAATCGTGCGAGGAGACGGCGGGGTCGTTGCGATGGATGTTAAGACGCACGATTTCGGGAAAACCGCGGCAGATTCGGGCCTACCCAACCGAATTCCTCCGGCCGCATGGCCGACTTCGCCTGACGGCAGCAGGGTCTATCTGGGTCACCACAACGACTACGATCGCCACAACGACAACAGGTTCTATTTGGATTACGGCCGGTCACCGAATATCCGTCCCACCAACGCGACGGCCGACGAATTTCGTGTGTTCGACACGAGCACCTGGAAGAAACTCGGGACGATTCGGACCAAGATGCCGTTCTGGAGCGCGGTAATTGGAAACGACGGCAGGATGCTCTACGCGATGGCTCCGCAGAAGCACAGCATTCTGGTCATCGACACCGCGAAGATGCGCCAGATTCGCGTCCTCCAGATCGGCGGAATGCCCGCGCTCGCTCTAGTCGCGCCGTGAGCCAGTCGCGAGCCGGATAACTTCCTAACTCAGCTTCTCTTGAGTTGGATCTTGGTGTGTTGCACAGAAGGCTAGGGACTATCGCGTACCCCGTCTTCCCGTACCGATCCGGTCGCGTGCCACCGTCCAGCGGTCCCTGCACTCTTGTACCCGGCCGTACACCACTTGCTAAGCGAATTTGCCAGCGCCCTCCTTTACAATCCATCACAGATTCCACAAACGAGACAAATCTTCCAGCGGCGCCGCTTCGCTGGGAGAGGATACCCGCCCATGCGAGCCATCGCGAAAACTACGGCTGTGTGCTTGACGGTCTGCCTGAGTCTGCCCGGGTGGGCCGATGGCGGCGCGACGGGCGCGGCCGGAAGAGGCTCGAAAACGCCTTCGATCCGCCTGCCCGGCCCCGCCTATGCCGCCATGGAGACCATTAGCCCCGAACGTATTCGCTGGCATGTCCGCTTTCTGTCGCATGACCTGCTGGAAGGCCGCGGCACAGGCCAGCGTGGCGGCGACATCGCAGCCGAATACATGGCCACCCAATTTGCCGAATACGGATTGAAGCCCGCCGGCGACCACGGCACCTACATGCAGAAAGTGCCGCTCGTCGGGATTACCACTCTGCCCGAAACTCAGTTTTCTCTGGTCCCCCGCCAGGGCGAGACCATGAACCTGAAGCAACTCGACGACTACGTCGCCTATGACCAGACCCAGCAGCCTCAATCCGACATCGACGCGGATATCGTCTACGTCGGCTACGGTATCGAAGCCCCCGAATACAACTGGGACGACTACAAAGGTATGGACCTCCGCGGCAAAGTCCTGCTCATGCTGGTCAACGAACCGCCTTCCGACGACCCGAAATTCTTCAAAGGCAAGGCGCTCACTTACTATGGCCGCTGGACCTACAAGTATGAAGAAGCGGCGCGCAAAGGCGCCGTGGGCGTGCTGCTGATTCATCAGACCGAGATGGCGAGCTTTCCCTGGGAAGTGGTGCGCAACTCGAATTCCGGCGAAAAGTCGTTCCTGAGGATGGAAGGCCCGACGCTGAAAGCCGCTTCCTGGATTCATCTCGACGTGGCCCGCAGGCTGGCGGCAGCTTCAGGCATGGATCTCGAAAAAATGATGAAAGACGCGCAGTCACGCGATTTCCATCCCGTGCAATTGCCGGCGCGGCTCAAAGCGCATATGGTCAGTAGGGTTCGCAGTTTCGAATCCAGTAACGTGCTGGCGATTCTGCCCGGTTCCGATCGCCACGTGGCCGACGAGGCCGTCATCTACACCGCGCACTACGATCACCTTGGCATTCGCCCCGATATGCCAGGCGACAACATCTTCAACGGCGCCGCCGACAACGCCACCGGCTGCGGCATTCTGCTGGAGCTGGCCCGCTCTTTCGGTGCTGCTGCCGCGCGGCCTCGCCGCTCGATCCTCTTCGCCGCCGTCACCGCCGAAGAGCAAGGGCTGCTCGGGTCAGAGTATCTGGCGAAACATCCGCCAGTCCCCGCCAGCAAGATCACGCTCGATCTGAATTATGACGACGTCAAGCCCTGGGGCGCGCCCGAGGAAGTCGAAGTTTCCGGCGGCGAACGGACCACGTTCTATCCCGTGGTCCAGGCCATGGCGAGGGAATTCCGCCTGGCGATCCGTCCCGATGCGAGGCCTGAAGCGGGACACTTCTACCGTTCCGATCATTTCAGCATGGCGCGGGTCGGCATTCCGGCGTTTTCCATCAACGAGGGAATGAAGTATAAAGGCCATCCCGAATCGTGGGGACTCGAGCAGGAACGCGAGTTCGTCCAGAAGCACTATCACCAGCCCAGCGACGAGTACCATCCGGAGATGGACTTCACTGGCGACTCCGCCATGGCCCGCTTCGGCTTCGCCCTGGGATGGATCGCCGCAACCATGCCCAAACTGATCGAATGGCAAAAGGGCGACGAATTCGAAGCCGTAAGGATTAAGAGCGCGCAATAAATACAGCAGTGGAATCCGCCCTTCCGCGTGTTGCCGATACGACCCCATAACCTCGGTAACTTGGGCTGTCCCGTCCCTCATGCTAGCCTCGATATGTAGTTGTGTAATCAGCGACTTCCGAACAGAATCCTGTCTGGATGCCAAGAATTCCTATCTTCCGTCTGGGCGGGGCGCCGGAGGAACCGGCTCCTCCGCCCGAGCTGGCTGCCGCGACCCCCGGCATCTCGCTCGAAGGTCTTTCTTTGGGTGTCGACAATCTCCGCCATGATGTCGTGTTGAGCTCGCGCATTGTGGATGCCGGACGCGCCCAGGTCGGGCGCTTGGTGGCGCGGCATGGAGAATTGGAGGGCCTGCTGGCGGCCGAGTCGACCTCGCCAACACCAGGACCATCTTGGTTGCGGAATCTCGCCGGCCGCTCCTCACGGCCCAAGAATGATCCGGGCGAATGGAAAGCGCTGCTGACCGAGTTGCAGGTGGCCTCGCTCAATCGCGCAAAGAAAGAAGGAAAGCCCGCCGTCGATGTTCTCGCGCGCTTGGCCATTACGAAATTCCTCCGCACCGAAATGAACGCGCAGTTCGCGCAGGTGTTGGAGCGCTGCCGCGTCCTGCTGAAAAGCTACGACAACATGCGCCAGCAAAAGGCGCACGAATATCGCGAGCGGTTGGCGACTTTTCAGGTGCGCAAGAAAATCATCCTGCGCAAAACCGGCCAGGAAATCTTTGAAACCCTGCGCGAGGTCGAGAAAAGCACGCTGGCTCGCACGCGCCGTTCACTATTTGGCAGCGATGTCAGACCCGATGGCGTTGTGACCTATCCGCTGTTTGTAAACCGTCTGCTGTTTTCCGAAGACGGCCGCGACGACTATCTCTGCGCCGAGTACTATGTCATGCTCGGCAATTGGGACCGCGATCCCGATCGCTACGGCCGCTTGCGCGAAGTAGTCTCCGCCTTTCTTCGTTCCCTGTATGGCGAAGAAACGACCGCCGAAACCATCGACTCATGGATGAACGTCCCGGAGAATGCCCGCCGTCTGGTCGGCACCGGGACCCCGGAGGATTCCGACGACGGGCAACAGGAGCGGCTGGCCGCCTGGGTGCGCTTGCTTGAAGACGAGCACATGATGGAGAACGTGATCGCTTCCTATCACGTCGTGCCTCTGCTCGCCGAATACGCTCCCCGCATCAATCCCCAGCAGTTGAAGAACGCCCTCATCGACCGCGCCGAATGCGACCGGGTCGAGCGCATGATTCAGGAGTCCAGCAGGGTTTCTCCCAACAGCCTATATGCGTCTGTGGCCAAAGTCGCCAGTTGCCGCGGGGCGGAGCGGGCCAAGGTGGCCGCCCGATTCCTGGGGGATTTCTTCCACTATCACCGCGATCTGCGGCGGCTGGAGACTCTCAACGCGGCTCTCGATTCCGTCAACCTCGTCACGAACGAGCGCCTGCAAGAACTCTCGCGCGTGAACGGCACGCTTTACGAATTTCTGCTTCCCGAGGAGCAGGAAGAAATCGAGTCGGATCGCGTCCTGCGCCACGTTGTGCTCAAGGCCGACGTCCGCGACTCGACTCGCCTGACGCGCACCATGATGGACAAAGGACTGAACCCGGCTTCCTACTTCAGCCTGAATTTCTACGATCCGGTCAACAAGCTGCTGGCCAAGTACAACGCACAGAAGGTCTTTCTCGAGGGCGACGCTATTATCCTGGCCATTCTCGAGCGCGAAGGCGAGCCCGGCCTGGCCGTCAGCCGCATGTGCGTTCTGGCGCGTGAAATCATCGAAATCGTGCGCGGATACAACGCTCTCATGCAGCGCTCGGGCATGCCGCAACTGGAATTAGGCGTAGGCATCACGCTGCAGGAATCGGCGCCGCTTTACCTGATGGACGGCGAGCATCAGATCATGATTTCCGAAGCGCTGAACGAGAGCGACCGCCTCTCTTCCTGCAACAAGCGGGCCCGCCGTGTGATGGAACCGATGGCCGGAATGTTTCACGTCTATGCCTTTCAAACCGCGGAACTCGATGCCGACGGCAATCCGGAAGACGTCATCATCAATTTCAACTTGAGCGGCATTCGCATGAACGAGGCCGCGTTCCGCCAGTTGCAGAAAGAAATCACGCTGGAACCACTGAAAGTGCGCCTGCCCGCGCAGCTGGCCTCCTCCGACAAAGCCGAATATCGCATGTTCAGCGCGACCGTCCCCGTCGACCACGACATCTTCCGCAAAATCGTGGTGCGCGAGAGCCGCATCCCGCGCATCAACTCCTCCGACTTCTCCGTGCGGGAATGGACCGACCGCCTGTACTACGAAGTCTGCACCGATCCCGCCATCTACGCCGCGCTGGAAAAGCGCCGGGCCGCAAGCACAGTTTAGGACAGGCGCTCCTTAGTGAGTTGCGCATGCGCTTCGGCGGTGCGAATGGCGTTCCCCTTTTAGCGAGCAGCTTCAGCCGCTGCGGAGGGAATGCGATTCTTGCCCATGGTAGTTGGAGCCGCACCGATTCGGGCCGGCCGGTAGGACATGGTTGTCCCAGATTGAAACGACGTTCGTTCGACTGCCCGTGCGTAGTACGATTGGGGCGAGGCCACAGGCATTATGACGAGACCCGATCTCATTTTCGTACTCCTGGTTGGCGCCTGCGTCACTTCTGCAGCAGCCGTTGCGCAACAAGCCAGTCCGCCCGCCAAGCCGGCGGAGCAAACTGCATCCGAGAAGAAAGCGCAAACCCCTCAGGCTTATTCCGGCATGTACACGTTCTTGAAGGAAGGCGAATTCGTCCAGTTGACCGTCGAAGATGACGGCAGCATCACCGGTTTCGTTTCCCGCTATGGCGACGGTGCCGGCGACAAGGGCGCATTTCTCGATCAATTCTTCAAGCGCGGCAAACTCGACCGCAACAAGTTGACCTTCAGCACCGAGATCGTGCACGGCGTGTCGTTCGACTTTAAAGGGACGATCGAGCGCGGCGAAGGCCAGAATCCCGGCGACGAAGCCTATTTCGTTCTTAAGGGCACGCTGACCGAAAACGCAAGTGAGGCCAACAAAAAACTCACCTCCCACTCGCAAGAAGTCGCCTTCAAGATGTTCCCGCAGGACGCAGCGCCCGCGCCCGTGCCAAGGAAGTAGTTGCAGCAGCGCAGCTTGCACTCAATCTTGCGGACAGCGTCGGCCAGTCTATTAGGTGCCGGCCACAGACGGGCTTGCGAGTGAGGACTTTGTATGGAACAGCAATTTTGTTCAACGGCAAATCGATTCCCAGTTTTCGAGTCCACGAATGACCCGGCGATGGGGCCTGTACTTGGTCACTAAGCACAGCCGGATCAATGAGCGATACGGACTCCGTGCGCCAGTGTTCGCACCATTGCGATTGCGACAATTGTCACGACGACGTCGAAGCGCGTGATGGCAGAGATTGGGTGGTGGTCAGTCCCTGCTCTTGAAGATCGAACTGCAGCTCCGCTTACGGCAAACGCCCAAAATACAGATCCGCCAAAGATCGAAGCGATCAACAACCTTGGCAAGGGCCAGTAGAGAGGAATGATGAAGAGCGGCCCGATAAGCCAAGGCGCCACTGTCGTAGAGATGACATTTTTGGCGCGGCCACAGCTGAGTGGGGCCCATCCCGACAGTTCCATCCCCATGAAGAACATAAATCCGGAAACGAGCGTGATTCCGAGAGCGGACACCACATACCGAACTGTTCTCGACGCCGCCATAAACCTAAGCGCGTTGTTGAAGTCGCCTCCAAAGGCAGCTCCCGCCATAGGACCCAGAAACGAATAGACTCCCACCGAAGCCATCATCAGGAAAAACAGACCTGCCGGTTTCAGCCGATAGATCTTCTCGTACAGCAACCAACTAAACAGCCCTATAACAAGGCTGAAGGTTGGGCCCGCGGCAGCGATGGCGGCGAGCTGGACGGGTGTTGCCGATGCCACATCGGGGTCCACCCACATCTGAAAAAGGGTGGAATTGAACCCAAGAAAGTAGCTGACCAAGGCATGCACCGCCTCATGCGGGCTTATGCTGAGCGAATAAGCCGCGACGAACAGCAGCGTCGGGCGCACCACGACGCCCAAACCGGCTAACGCCGGAGATGCTGGGCTTGGCGTTCCCACCTCCACGAAAATAGTTGCTCATATCCGGCCCAACGAGTCCAGACATTTCTAGGCGCCTATCTTCGGATGGCCTGCTGATCATGATGGGGCATCACTGAAAACCCTGGTCACGGGTCGATGAGCGCAATCAGGATTTTTCGCCTGTTGCACGGAGCCCCCGATTAGATGAACATACTGGCGCTCGATCGAGCCCGACCCACACGGTGCTTTAGCCTCGATAGCAGTGCTCTTGACCGAGTGTCCCATTTGCCGCCAAGATGTGTTAGGATTACGCCCCTCTGTGGGTAACGAAGTGCCATCCTCACAATCTCAGCAGATGATGGACGCGACCAAACCGGCCGTCAATGTTGCTGCACTACTGGATCGCAGTTCGTGGTCACTGTACCAGAAACTCGTGACCGCGCTGGCCGCCATTGCCATTATCTTCGACGGCTTTGACATTCAGATTCTCGGATTTGCCATCCCGTCGCTCATGCGAGAGTGGCACGTACCGCGCAGTGAATTCGGCCCGGTACTCGCGCTGGGACTGGCCGGAATGGCGGTGGGCTCGCCGCTGGCGGGCTACTTCGGCGATCGCTTTGGCCGCCGCGTCACCTTGATAATCTGCATCACGGTTTTCGGGTTGGCCACCATCGCGACCGCATTTGTGCACGGTTTCTTTGGACTTGCCATCTTGCGTTTGATTACCGGAATGGGTACTGGTGGCGCACTCCCCAATGTCAGTGCGTACACGGCAGAATTTGCCCCTCTGCGGCGGCGCGCCACCGCAGTAAAACTCACGATTGTTTGCGTGCCTCTGGGTGGCATGCTGGGCGGCGTACTGGCCGCTTGGGTTCTGCCGAAATTCGGATGGAGGGGGCTCTATGCAATCGGCGGGGCTCTCCCACTCCTGCTGGCGATGGCGCTATGGGCGCTGCTGCCAGAGTCGCCTCGCTTTCTTGCGCGCAATGCCGCGCACTGGTCTCGCTTGGCGCACTTGCTGAATCGCATTGGCCATTCGATTCCGCCAGGAACCGCGTTCCAGGACTCCGACGACCTCAGCGATTCCGGCCGAGTTTCGGTTCGTGCGTTGTTTTCTGCTCATCTCGCCCGCGAAACCGCGGGTCTGTGGATCGCGTTCTTCTTCTGCATGAGTGCCATCTACCTGGTGTTCGGTTGGCTTCCCGCGATGTTAGCCGCCCGCGGTTTGAATCTTGCAACCGCCAGTAGCGGGCTTGCAGTCTACAACTTCGGCGGAGTCGTCGGGGTATTGATTTGGGCTATGCTGGTGCCGCTGCTCGGGTCTCGCGGCCCGCTCCTTTCCGGCGCCCTCGCATGTGCCGCGAGTGCGTTGGCATTTCTCATTGTTCCCATCCAAGCCCAGGGGGACCACCGGCTGCTGCTGGTGGGTCTTGGAATCAACGGCTTGTTGGCAAACGCAGTTCAGGTTTCCATGTATGCGCTCGCCGCGCATGTTTATCCCACGAGTATCCGCGCCACAGGAGTGGCGTTCGCAGTGGCCATGGGCCGGGCAGGAGGACTCCTGAGCTCCTTATTTGGCGCTCACATCATTCAGGCCGGCGCTAACGCTTACTGGCAGGGATTGGCCATTGCGATGGTATGCTCAGCCGCTGGTTTGGCTTGGGTGCGCAGTCATTACCCGGCGATATCGAAGCTCGAAAAAACTTCAAGCGCCGCCGCTAACTGGTGAGATTTCCAAACTGTCGGGCATTCTTCGTGCACGCGTTTGGTCGATTCCTCGCAACAGAAAAAAGTGCTTTTAGCGCGCCCTACTCCGCCCGCATGGGCGAGAGATTGAGCCGGCTGGGAACCGGCTTCTTGCTGCCCGACCGCTCCTGCCCATAAACAAGATCGGGACCGCCCTCAGAATTCGACGAGGCTTCGGCCAGCGCCGCCGCCAGCGCCCGGTAGGAGCGGCTGATCTCCGGGCCCTCCTGCAGCACGATCGGTTTGCCGTGGTCGATGGCTGGCGAGACCGCGTGAAACGCATTCGGAATCTTCCACAGAACCTTGCAGTTGGTCACCTGCTTCACGTCTTCATCGGTGAATCCCGGAATCTTCTTGTAGCGGTTCAGCAGCACGCGCAAGCGGTCGCGTCCGCTGCCTTCCTCCAGAAACGCGTGAATGCGCCCCGCGCTCCACAGCGAAACCACGTCGCATTGCGACACCAGAAGCACCGCGTTCGAAAGATCCGAAAGCAACCGCGTGGTCGCGTCCAAACGGCTCGACGCATCCACCACGACGAAACGGTAATGATTCACCAGCAGGTCGAACAGGCGCGCCAGTTCGCCCGGCGTGGGTTCTGTCGGATACGGCTGCTGCGGTCCGGCCAGAAGATGCAGACCGGCGTCCGTGGGCGTCATCAGCCCGTCGAGCAGCGAAACGTCCATGCGGTGCAGATTCTCCAGAGCGTCGGACACTCCAAACTGCGGCCGTAAATTCAAGTGCAGTGCCGCGTGTCCGATCGGCGCGAAGTCCACCAGCGCCACGTCTCCGTGCGCTTGCTGCAGCGCCACCGCCGTGTTCACTGCCGTAGTGGTGCACCCAGACCCGCCCTTCGCCCCCAGGAAGGTGAAAACCCTCGCCTTGCCGCCGGTGCCCGGAGTGCGGCTGCGACTCGAACTGAAGCGCGTGAGCGCATCCAGCAGCGCTTCGTTCCCGGCGGCGTTGTCGATATACTCGACGGCGCCGCTCCGCATGCTGGCCACAATGTTGGCCGGCTGCGTCATCGCGCCATAGGCAAAAATGGCGATCTGCGTCGTAGCCCGGATCAGTTCGATGGTGCGGATGGCCCGCTCCGCGCCCTGTGCGGAAACGTCGACAACCACGACCTCCGCCCGCGAATCTTGCAGCTGGCGCACGATCGTATCTGTTGGCCCGGCAGGAAATCCTGCGTGGCTGAATACCTCCCGTCCTAGCTGGGTTGCTTCGAGGCGATTTCTAAGGGCAGATAACTGCTCCCGGTCCTCGCTCAGGAGGGCTACGGCGATCCCTGGCATAGCGCTGTTCTCGCTGACTTCCTTCGGTGTCTGCATGTTAGAAAGGGATCGTACCTTCCGCCAAGTGACTTCGGTAACCAACCATAAGCCTACTGGTACCTAAACCCCGCGCGCGCAAGCCCTCAGAGCACAGATTCGCTTGTTAACCGCCTGGGGGGAGTGCACAGCGAAGAACGAGCTCCGAGACACCTCACGTCTGGTGCAGCCGATTGTAAGACAACAAAACCCACTTGGGAAGGTCCCCAAATCTAATAATGGTTAACCCCACGAGCTGCGGTCCTTGAGCAGCCTGGGAGGCCTTCTGGCCTCGAAGACGAGTGTCCCAACTAGCCCGCAACCGGGCGCGCTGAAGAATGAGCGAAGGGCCGATCTTCTTCCTGGTGCCGGTGCAGAGCCGCGACGCGCGCGAACGAGGGCGTCAACTCCGCTTCCTCCGGCAGATATTCGTAGCCGTCAAAGCGAACCGCCACTCCGATTTTTGTCTCCGCACGATGGCGCGATTCCACCATCTCGTGCGACGCCGCCGGTCCCTTCACCCGCAACACCCGGCCCCGGCAGCGCACCATCATGCACTCGCCCAGCGTGATCTCGGAGGGCATTCGCAGCGTTAGTTCGATTTCCGCGCCCGCTGCGAGCGCGGCGTCGGTGAAAAAGAAGACGCCGCGCGAGCTCAGATCTTGCGTAAAACCCAGCCCCTCCATCGCGGTCTGGCGCACAAGGACCGGCAGCAGATACGAAAACCGTTGTCCAACGCGGCGTTCCACCCGAACTGGCGCAGAGGTCATGGCTGGCGACACTCCTTCGAGTCGCCGGGGGGGCGTAGGCCCTAATCTAGCTCAGGGTCGAGCGCAGGAAAAGTTACCAGTTAGTTACAACACGAAATCTTCCCAACCCGATCATTCCCTTGCAGTTGAGCCAGCCTCGCGGCCAGTGAGTCGTCCGCACTCGTGCGCGCCTGTGGAAAAATCTGCTGTTTTGGCATAACCCGTGCGGCTAGCCTCCGAACAGGCTGGCGCCTTGTCTTGATTCTTGACCACCAAGGGCACGAAGGTGCACAGAGAAAAGCTCAGAATCGGTCTTCGTGAAAAGCACGTGTCCTACGTGGTCCTTGAATATAGGGCACTGCCAAGCTGGTACGTGTGCTCAGCCGCCTCCACCAAAAAGATATACTGACTTCTTACACCCCACATCATCCAACGGCAAAGACTGTGCCTGTGTCGAAGACCATCCAGGAAAATGCGCCTGCAGACGGCGCACCTAGATCGCGCTGGCAGGCCGCCGGACGCGCTCTCCGCCATCGCAACTTCCAGCTCTTCTTCGGTGGGCAACTCATCTCCCTCATCGGCACCTGGATGCAGACCGTCGCCCAGTCCTGGCTCGTCTACCGCCTGACCGGTTCCGGCCTGCTGCTCGGCTCAGTCGGTTTCGCCGGCCAGATTCCTGTCTTTCTCTTCGCCCCCATCGGAGGCATCACCGCGGATCGTGCCAACCGCCAGCGGGTAGTGATCACCACGCAGACCGCCTCCATGCTCTTAGCCCTCGTACTCGCTGCCCTCACCCTCACCGGCCGCGTCCAGGTGCGCCACATTTTTGTCCTGGCAACGCTGCTCGGAGTGGTGAACGCCTTCGACATCCCCGCTCGCCAGTCTTTCCTCGTGGACATGGTCGGCAAAGACGATCTCATGAACGCCATCGCGCTCAACTCCTCCATGTTCAATGGCGCGCGCGTCATCGGCCCGGCTGTCGCAGGCATTCTGGTCGCTCGGTTCGGGGAAGGCTGGTGCTTTTTCGCCAACGGCGTCAGTTATATCGCCGTCATCGTCGGATTGATGATGATGAAAGTCCACGCTCCGCCCCGCGTGTCGGCCGAGACCTCGCCCTTCGAGCGCCTGATCGAGGGATTCCAGTTCGTCCGCCGCACCGCGCCGATTCGCGCCTTGCTATCGCTGCTCGGGCTCGTGAGCATCGTGGGCATGCCCTACGTCGTGCTGATGCCGATCTTCGCGGCCAGAATCCTGCAGCGCGGCGGCCAGCAATTCGCCACCCTCATCGGCTCTCACGATCTCGGCTCGGTGCGCCTGGGCATCCTCATGGGCGCAACCGGCGTGGGAGCCATGCTCGGCGCTCTCACTTTGGCCATGCGATCGGGCGTCAAGGGACTGGGCCGCTGGGTCGCAGTCTGCTGCGCCGGATTCGGCGTCAGCCTAATCCTGTTTGCCATCTCGAAGTGGTTTTGGCTGTCGGTGCTGCTTCTGCTGCCGGCAGGGTACTTCCTTATGTTGCAGATGGCCTCATCGAACACGCTCATTCAGGTCATGGTGCCCGATGAGTTGCGCGGCCGGGTCATGGCCGTCTATTCCATGGTGTTCATGGGCCTGGCCCCGTTCGGCGCTTTGATGGGCGGCGCCCTCTCCGACCGGCTGGGCGCTCCCCTCACCCTCGTTTTGGGAGGACTCGCCTCCCTGGCAGGTGCGAGCTGGTTCGCTACCCATCTGCCCAAGATTCGCCACGAAACACGCCGACTTATCCTGGCCCAGCAGATGACCAGTGGCGAACCCGCCGAGGACGTCATCACCCCGGCAGCAGAGGAGTAGACCCGTTCCGCCCCAGGCCGCCCGTTGTACGATTTCGGTTCGTGTCGGGGCGCGCATTCATGCGTGCCGTAAGCTTGGAGCGCTGGCCTGAATTGCAGACTTGCGCCACGGGCTGCCAGGCACGGGCAGCCCACCCGGCCGCCCGCGCCCGTGCAGCATTCCGCAGACTCTACAAGGTTACGTCGACGTTGATCGTTGTGCTGGCTGTGGTCGGCACCTTAATGGCAGCAATGTCCGGTTCGTGATGGCGTGCCACGACCGCTACGACCAGCGTCCCGGGGCCATTGCTGGCTGTGATTTCGTAGCCGTACCCTATGCTCACGGAACCAGCCAAAGTGACCATGTCCTTTGCGGGCGTGCTCAAAACCCAGGAATAGTTGATGACCACTGAGCAGGTGAACGTTCCGCCGCTTCCCGTCGCAATCCCGCTGCCGTCCTCATCCGCGAAGAAGCCCGTTTCGGCGACGTCCGCGCTCCCGGTGCAACTGATGACCGAGTTCTTGGGCATCGGGGTTTTTACTGTGATCGTGTATTTAATGGTCAGGGTGCCGGTCGTGGGTGTCACCAACACCGGTGCGTCGGTTTCAGCCATCGGCCGTACAGTTTCAAATTGTCCCGTGTCCGCATTGTAGTAACTGTGCGGGGTGCGCGCCGGTTGGGATGCAAGCTGGCCAAACCCGAACGGCGCAAGTCCGAGGACCAGAACCACAACAAGGCACAGAACGATTCTCTGGGATCGCATGGTTTCTCCTGAGATTGATTGTTGTCGGGGGGAAGCCGGGGAGGAAAGCTCGGAGGCAAGGATACACGAGAATGTCCCGCCGCGCAATGGCTTCCCCGGCCAAAAGCCGCTTCAGGCGTGCTCACCTTCGGTAGAACCACGCGGCTTTAGGCGCTGGATTTTAGAAGCTGGATTTCAGAAGTTCACTTTTGCCCCGGCTGGGCGTTAGGCAAGTTCGCCGCCCTTAGCGGTACGCACTCGCCGGCAGCCCGGTAATCCGAATCCCGGCATGTCCCTTGTGGCGAAAATTCAGCCCGATCAGCAGCGCCGTGATCTGTTCGACAATCCGCGCATTCTCCAGTTTCCCGCCGTCAATGGCGCGAACTCCCGGAATCTTCGCCGCCAGTTCCCGCGTCAGTTGCGCCGCATCCGGATCGTCGCTGCACACAATCACATCGCACTCGAGCGGCGCGTCTCCATGCAGGAGTTCGGCGCTGACGTTGTGGAACGCCGCCACCACGCTCACTTCTGCGGGCACCAGTTCAGCCGCCTGCTGCGCCGTCGAGCCTTGCCAAACGCCCAGCGTGCGCGAAGCCCGTCCGCCAACTCCTGCCGCCAGCGGCACGGTCGCGTCTATCAGAATGCTGCCCGCCGTCATCGCCGGTTTGAGCTGCTTCAGCAGCGAGGCTTGCCCCTCGAACGGCACCGTCAAAACCAGAATGTCCGCGGCCGCGCACGCGACGCTGTTCTGCATGCCGGAAACTTTCGCTTGCGGTCCGATTTTCTGCTGAATTGCCGCCGCGGCCAGTTGCGCCCGGTGCGCTTCTCGCGATCCGATGATGATGGTCTCGCCGGCCCGCGCCCAGCGCAACCCAAGTCCCATGCCCGCCGGGCCCGTTCCCCCAATGATGGCGATCGGCCGGACCGGGGCGCCGTCCGCCTCTTCCGCGCTCATGCGAACTCCGCCTCCAGCGCTTGTTCCATCGTAGACTCGTCTTGCTCTTGCGGCAGCCTGAGTTGGATGCGCGAATAGGTCGTGTTGCGCTCCGCCGGAATCCGCCCGATCTCCAGGATCAGCGCTTGAAAATCCGCCGGGCTGGTGTACTGTCCCGCTGTCGCTCCCGCCTCGCGCGAAATATTCTCCTCCATCAGCGTGCCGCCGTAATCGTTGGCCCCGGCGCGCAGGCAAAGTTGCGATAGATGCCGATTCAGCTTCACCCACGAAACCTGAATGTTATCGATCGCCCCCGCCAGCAGCAGCCGCGCCAGCGCATGCACCTTGAGATTTTCCGCCATCGTCGGCCCCGTCCGCGACAATCCCTGGTGGAACAGCAGTGTGTTCTGGTGAATGAAGCCCAGCGGCACAAACTCGGTGAAGCCGCCCGTTTCCGCCTGCATCTCGCGCAGCAGCCGCATCTGCCGCACCCAGTGCACGGGCGTCTCCGCGTGCCCATACATCAAAGTAGAAGTCGTACGAATCCCGGAGCGATGCGCCGTGCGAATTACATCCACCCATTGCGCCGTCGAGAGCTTATTGGCGGAAAGAACATGCCGCACTTCGTCGTCCAGCACTTCCGCCGCGGTGCCCGGCATCGTGTCGAGCCCGTTGTCGCGCAGCATGGCAAGATAGTCCGCCAGCGTCATGCCCGTCAGTTCCACGCCGTAGACGATCTCCATCGGCGAGAACGCATGAATATGCATTCCCGGCACGGCCTTTTTCACCGCCCGCAGAATGTCGCGGTAGTAGAACTTGGGCAGATCGCGCGGCAGCCCGCCCTGGATGCACACTTCTGTCGCCCCGATCTGCCAAGCTTCGACCGCCTTCTGCGCCACCTGATCCGGGCTGAGAAAATACGTGTCGGCCTCGCGCGGGCCGCGGCTGAAAGCGCAAAACTTGCAGCCGATGAAACAAATGTTCGTGAAATTGATGTTGCGGTTGACCACGTAGGTGACGATGTTGCCCGCAAGCTCGGCCCGCAACAGGTCCGCTGCCACCAGCAGGCCCAGCAGGTCGTCGCCCTCGGCCACAGCCAGCGCACAGGCCGTCTCCAACGCCAACTCTCCGCCATTCCGTGTTTCCAGGATTCTCTCGATCGACGAGCGCACCGCCGGCGTCGTCCGCGGCGCAATGTCGGACCACTCAAGGGATGGAAAGCTCTCCAATTCCGAAACTGTCAGCTCGCGCGACATGTTGTTACCTCAGAACCAAGACTCGGGCTGCCTAATCTGTTGAAATCTTCGCACCAATGTCATGCTGAGCGAGGATTGAGTTCGCTCAGGCGAAGCTCAACCGCAGTCGAAGCATCCCTACCTCCACGTAGATGGTGAAGAACGCATGCTTTCAACAAAACCAACGACACCTCTAGTTTACCGGAACAAATCCCTCACCGCAGGCCGCAACAATTCCCGCACGCTTCCCGCCCCCTCCTCATACTCAAATCCCCGCACGATACACGCTGGCGTGCGCTTGAGTTTTCCGCAAACCAGTCCCGCCGCGCATGCCAGTTCGTCCGCCACCGCCTCCACGCTGGCCCCCAGCCTGTAGCCGTGCGGATCGGAACGCCCACGCTCATCCCGCAACGGCTTCATTCCGGCAATGCCGATTGCAAACTCCGTCAGCCCTTCGCGCCACGGGCGGCCCGAACTGTCCGTAATGATGACCGGAACCGTCACGCCCGTGCGCTTTTTAATTTCGCGCCGAAGCGTCGCCGCCGAGCGGTCGGGGTCCTCCGGCAGCAGCAGCGCATGCCTGCCGCCATCGACGTTCGACACATCAATCCCGCTGTTGGCGCAGAGAAAACCGTGCCGCGTTTCTGTGATCAGAACCCCGTTCTTGCGTCGAATCACGGCTCTGCTCTCACGCAACGCTAGTTCGATGACGCGCGGATTCCGGCGATATTGTTTCGCCCAGGCAATCGATTCCTCAGAAGGTGTGACGCTCGCAAGATCAACCACCCGCCCCTCAGCCTTGGAAACGATCTTGTGCTTGACGATAAGAATATCGCCCGATTGCAAGTGAAAGCGTCGCCGCCGGATGGCGTCGAGCAGAAGATCCGCCAGCGAATCCCCCGGATGGACTTCTGCTGATAAGGGAATTGGAATCACCTGCAGGTCGGGACCCGTGGCGGGCCCGGCTTCCTTCGCGGCCTTCGCGAAACCTCTGCGTCCTTTGCGGTCCAAGCCTTTCACTCGCTCGCCCTCAACGCCTGGCCTCCAACTCCCGCGCCAGCCTCTGCGCCCGCGTCTCGCCTGGCAAGGACAACAATCCCTCGAAGTCCGCAGGATTGTCCACGTCTAGGCCAATCCCCGGCAAATTGAGCACCACGCACGGTTTGCCCGTGGCCTGCGCGGCCGCGTAATGCGGCTTGAAACTGTCGTTGCCAAATCGCAGGGGAAACAAATTCCCCGGACGCCGCAACACCGCATTCGTGCCCCGTCCGTCCGCCGCCGGCACGAGCACGCTTCCTTCCGCAGGCGGGTTCTTCATAATCTCTTCCAGTTCCCACACCTCGACCAGCGGGATGTCGGCCGGAATCACCAGCGTGCTCTCCACACCGCGCTCGACGCACGCCCGCGTCGCCATTTCAATCGCGTCGGTCTCTGAGGAATTGTCGGGATCAGAAATGACTTCGAAGCGATGCTCCCGCGCCAACCCCACCGCGTACGGATCGCTCGTCACCAGCGCCACCCGCGGCCGGTCTTTCCAATCGTGCAGCGTCGCCAGCACGTCCTGCAACATCGCCTGCGCCAACCGCGTGCGCGACGGCTGATCGAGCACCGCAGCCAGCCGCTGCTTCGCCACTGCCAGATTCTTGACGGGAACGAGAATTACGCCGGATCTTATCAAGGCTGTTTCTATCTGAGGAGACTCTGATCAATCCCGACGCTTGTTATTTCGATCGGAGCAGGCCTGCCGCGGTCGGTAATTCTGCGGAGTCGAGCAGCCTGCTTTTCGTCGTGGTACTCAACACCGTTGCTAACTCTAATCAAATCGTCGGAAGCCGACTCCGCTTGCCGTCTCATCCCGCAGCAAACCGCCGGCGACCATCGCCAGCGTCTCCCGCGCCAGCGCGGCCTTGTCGTCTGGACTGCGCATAATCGTCTGCGTGCACTGCACCCGCAGCCCTTTCTGACGCAAAGTCTTCGCCGCCTCCGCATCGCGCGTGTCGCAAATCAGCACGTCCAGAAAATCCTGATATGCCTGTGCCACGCCCGCAATCGAGCATGGCATTCCCTGTGCGGCCATCAGGATTCCGGCCGGCCCTGCTACTGCGGCGCTGGCCACAATCGGGCTGACGGCGGCTATCTTGCCCCGCGCTCGCATCAGTGCGTCGCGAATCCCCGGCACCGCCAGAATTGGCCCAATGCTCGTGACCGGGTTGCTCGGCGCAATCAGAATGGCTTCCGCTGCAGTGATCGCCTCAATCACTCCCGGCGCAGGCTCTGCATCCGAAGCGCCCGCAAACCGCACCGACTTGACTGGATCCTGATACGACCGCTGCACAAAGTACTCTTCAAAACTCAGTTCCCCCGCGGGAGTATCCACGCGCGTCTCGACCCGCGAGTTCGTCATCGCCAGAATGCGAGCCTTCACCCCCAGCTTCTGGCAGATCGTCGCCGTCGCCTCCGACAGCGTTTTGCCCTCGGCCATCAGCCGCGATCGCAGCAGGTGCACAGCCAGGTCGCGGTCCCCGGCATGAAACCACGTCGGTTCCCCCAGTTGCCCCATCGCCTGCAGGCACAGAAACGTGTCGCCCTTCACGCCCCAGCCGCGCTCGCGGCTCAGCATCCCCGACAGCACATACGTGATCGAATCGATGTCCGGCGAAACATACAGCCCCCACCACATCAGGTCATCGCCCGTATTAACGATAATTGTCAGCTGCTCTGCGGGCATCACCATGCGCAGTCCGTCCACGAACTTCGCCCCACCGGTGCCTCCGCTGAGCACGCAAATCATGCCGCCCTCTCGGTTCTTGCTAGGCCGTCGCCATCCGCCGCCGCGCGCAATTTCCCGCTTAATATGCCGCCCCTCATTACCACTGGTCCCACAAACTCCGGATAAACCGGCAACCGCTGCCGCAAGCTGCATCCCTTGGCCTCGGTGCGCAGGCGCAGCTGCTCAAGGTGCGGCCAGGGTTTTTCCGGATTGATGTAGTCGGGAGTCAGCGGCGACACGCCTCCCCAATCGTTAATCCCCGCATCCACCAATTCTTCATAGTAAGGCGCGGAAAGATTCGGAGGTGCCTGAATATTCATGTTCGGCAGTAACAACCGAGCTACCGCCACCGCCCGCAGCATCTCGCCGCGGCTCGGTTCCGGCCAGTGCGCCATTGGAATCGCGGGCTTCACCCGGAAGTTCTGCACGATCACTTCCTGGATGTGCCCGTAGCGCTCCTGCAAGTCGCGAATCGCAATCAGCGTGTCCACGCGGTCTTCAGCCAATTCGCCAATCCCCACCAGCAGCCCAGTCGTGAACGGAACATTCTGCTTACCGGCCTCTTCGATCACGCGGAGCCGCTTGGCCGGAACCTTGTCGGGAGCATCGTCGTGCGCCCCGCCCTTCGCCAGCAGCGCCGGGCTCGTAGTTTCGAGCATGAGTCCCATGCTCGGCGAAACCGCCGCCAGCCGTGCCACCCATTCCGCGCTCAGCAATCCCGGGTTCGGATGCGGCAGCAAGCTCGTCTCCCGCAACACCAGTTCGCACATCGCCTCGAGATAATGCAGCGTGGATTTGTACCCTAGCCGCCGCAGGGTCGCGCGCATCTCAGGAAAAATCAGTTCCGGCTTGTCGCCGAGGCTGAACAACGCCTCCGTGCATCGCAACTTTTCTCCGGCGCGGGCCACTTCCAAAATTTCATCCGGCGTCATCGTATGCGCTCCAGCCTCGCCCGGATCGCGCCGGAACGTGCAATACCCGCAATAATCGCGGCAAAGATTCGTCAGCGGCAGAAAAACCTTCCGCGAATACGTGATGACTCCCGGCTTGAATCGTTCTTTCGCTGCCCGAGCCGCCGCCAGCAGCGCCGGCAGATCCTCATCGCTCGACCGGATCAGCCGCAGCGCCGCCTCCCGCGTGATCGGCTCTCCCGGACGCAATCCAGCCAGCTCCGCGGCGCACTCCAGGCGGCATTCCGACACTTCCGGCGTGATTGCAGTCAGGGTCACGGTTGAATCGAATGATACAACGGCGAGCCATGGTAATGTAGGCCGTAGGTTCAGCGGCATCGTGGGACCTTTTGGTGGCGCAGCGCTTTTAGCGCTGCGGTAAGCGATCTTTGATTGATGATTTGATCTCTGTGCGGGTCTTTCAATTGACAATCAAAAATCAAAAATCAACAATCCGAGATGACCCTGAACGCATCCGACTTTCGCCGCGCCATGGCCTGCTTCGCCACCGGGGTCACCATCATCACCGTCGACCTCGAGGGCGAAGGACACGGAGAAATCCACGGCATGACCGCCAACGCTTTCGCCTCGGTCTCGCTCGATCCGCTGCTGGTGCTGGTCTGCGTGGACCACAGCGCCCGCACTCACGCCCATCTCCACGCGAAGAAGCGTTTCGGCATCAACGTGCTCAGCGCCGATCAGCGCACCATCTCTGAATATTACGCCCGCCCCGACCGCACTCACGAGCACGCCGAAACCGAAGCCGGAGCCTTCTTCGTCCGCACCGCCCACGGCACGCCGATGCTCCGCGGCTCGCTCGCCTATCTCGAATGCCGCCTGCACTCCGCTCAAGAGGCCGGCGACCACACCATCTTCATCGCTGAAGTCGAAGACGTCATCGTCCGCGACGGCGATCCGCTGCTGTTCTTCCGGGGCGAATATCGCAAGCTGGGCGGGGATGTCAGCTAAAAAGCCTTGCGCTATCATTGGTCGCTACAGCGGGGACGAAGTCTAACATGAAGCCTAATTTGATTTACAAGTTTATATCTGCCGTAGTGTTAGGGGCCTTGTTTGGTAGCTACATTCATCACGACTATGTGAGGTGGGCGCAACTGGGTCGGGAGGCGTTTCTCGCACACCAGGCAGCGCGTTTTAATCAGTACATGTCTCCTCCACATCCGATAGCCCTCACCGTCTTCGCGTCCACAGTGATGATAGTGGGTGCCTTGGCCATTTACGAAGTCCTGGCCTTCGCTCTGGCTCGAATGTCGGGTGCGATGTCCGGCGACCAGACTGCCCGGTGAAAACCGCGAGTTTTGGGTGGCGCAGCGCTTTTAGCGCTGCGACAAAACCTCCTTTTTCAGAGAGGGCTTTAGCCCCTGAGGCCATCAAGTGTGGACCCCGAGAAATTCTGCAAAGACGCCACAGTTGCCACCTTTCCCACTCCTCGCACATCCAATCCTTGCCTGCGTAAAATACCAAACCAGGAGCCTTCCCATGCCCGAAAAGATCGCCGACAAGATCACCAAAACCGACTCCGAATGGCGCCAGCAGCTCAGCGACGAGCAATACCACGTCACCCGCGAGGCGGGCACCGAGTGCGCCTTCACCGGCGCATACTGGAACAACCACGAGCCCGGCATGTATCACTGCATCTGCTGCGGCGCTCCGCTGTTCGATTCGCAAACCAAATTCAACTCCGGCACGGGCTGGCCTAGCTTCAAGCAGCCGGTTGACGGCGGAGGCGTGGTCGAGCATCGCGACACCAGCTATGGCATGGTCCGCACCGAAGTCCGCTGCGCCCGCTGCGACGCTCATCTCGGCCACGTCTTCGAGGACGGCCCCGCCCCCACCGGCCTCCGCTACTGCATGAACTCCGCCGCCCTCGACTTCCGCCCGAAAGAGAAGAAGTAGGAGCACGGATGCATGGTGCCCAGACGCCTGCCCTGAACGTCCGACAAACTCGTTTCCGGAACGTGGAGCGGGGCTACGGTTGGACTATAGCTGTCCGGAGGAGAAGGCACGGAGATGAATTCTGCTGGCCGACATGTTCTACTGTTGCCCCTCTGTCTCGTGTTCACCGCCGTACTCGCCTCAACGGAACGTCCAAGCACACGGAACCCCTTGCCAATCGATTCTTCCGAGGACCGTTCGGCTAATCCGGCGACATTCACAGCCGCTGTTGAGAGCGAGATCTTTCAGCTCCGCGATGGCATTACCCTCGCGCAATGGAAGGCGAATCAACCCAGACAAGCGGAGGGCGGCGAGGGGCAAGTGGATCAATTGGGCCTTCGGTGCGTGACCGTGGAGAAGGCAGCACTCTCCCGGAATCATCACACACGAGCTGTTTCATTTCTATCCTCCGCTGGCGCCCACTCCCGCTGTTCTCCCCAAGTTGAGCGGACGCGAACTGATCGCCCAGACTTGTACGCTCGCGGAGATCGAGGTTCGAGCGATTGCTCAGTCTCCGGAAGACGGACGCGCAATGGCCGAGGCCGTGCGGGAAAAGTTCGACTCGAAGTATGGACCCAGTGTGAATGCAAGCAGGCCACTGTGGCCAGGAAAATGGGAAAGACGATGGCAATCCAAGGACATGGAGATTGTTTCTGGCTATGATCCAGACGGCGTTTTCGTGGACGCCAGCCTGCCCTTGGCGAGCGAATGGAAACAGCACGACCAGAGATACGCCCTCGACCATGCTCTTGAATTTGCTCGATTTCAACACGCCGTAGCCGCAGCCGGCGTAGACCCTGCGTTTTCGCAACGTATGGAAAGTCTGTATCAGGCGGATGCTGCGCTCGCAGACCGCCTTGACGGGCGAGTCTTCTTTTTCAGACAACGGGCATGCGACGAAAGCGATTTTTTCCTGCTATGCTTTCCATCGCATCGCCAACGAGGTCTCCCAAACGGTTGTCGAACCTCAGAGACAACGCACTCGAGTCAGAAGCTTCTCGACGATTTCGTCCTCTGGGCGATCGGTGCTTCTCAGGAACTCCTCGTGTCGTTCGATCAGTCCGCGCAGGGCATCGTGGGCGGTCACCCAGCCGAGCAGGTCGGAAAAGCCACTCGATTCGCTCGGCGAGCACATGGGAAACCATCTCCTTTTAAGGAAGGAGCGTCAGTTGAATGATCGTCTCTTGTACCAGGACAAGAAGTCTGAGAGACCTCTCCACGGAGTTCTGATTCTCGATTTCAGCCAGTTTCTCTCCGGGTCGCTGGCCACACTTCGGCTGGCGGACATGGGAGCCCGCGTGATCAAGATCGAGCGCCCTGGGACTGGAGAATTGGGCCGCACCATTTATCTGAGCGATACGGACGTGCATGGTGAGAACACGCTCTTTCATGCCATTAATCGCAACAAAGAGAGCTACGCCGCGGATCTGAAAAATCCATCTGATTTAGCCAAACTTCGCGTGTTAATTGCGCGTGCTGATGTGATGGTCCAGAACTTCCGGCCCGGCGTGATGGAGAGGCTGGGGCTCGGGTACGAACAGGTAGCGCAGATCAACAACCGGCTTGTCTATGGAATTGTCTCCGGGTACGGGAACGCCGAAGCTTGGCGTGAGCGGGCGGGGCAGGATCTGCTGGCACAGGCGCGTTCCGGGATCATGTGGTTGAGCGGCAACGATGGAGATCCGCCTACTCCCATGGCTCTGGCTGTCGCCGACATGTTGGCGGGACACAACTTGTGCGAAGGAATCTTGGCGTGCCTTGCGCGGCGGGGAGTGACGGGCCGCGGCGGGCTCGTCGAAACCAGCCTGATCGAAGCTTTACTCGATTTCCAATTCGAGGTTCTCACCACCTATTTCAATGACGGCCGCCGGCTGCCGCGGAGGAGTGCATTCCGAAACGCTCACGCTTACTTGGCGGCGCCTTATGGGGTTTATGACACTGCCAACGGACATCTCGCGTTGGCCATGTCCCATCTTCCGACTTTAGGTAAGTTGCTCAACCTGCCCACGCTTCAGGAAATTACCGACGCCGCCGACGGTTTTCGCCGTCGTGACGAAATCAAGCAGATCATCGCGCGGCGTCTCAAGGAGCACACAACTGAGCACTGGCTGGAAATTCTGAACGCTGCCGATATCTGGTGTGCGGAGGTGTTGGACTGGCCGAAGCTCTGCGCAAGCGAGGCTTTTCAGCAGCTCGGGATGGCGCAGACGCTCCGGGATGAGCGCGGGCTTGAGATCCTTACCACTCGCCTTCCAATTCGCCTCGATGGAGCCCTACTGACGAGTGAGCGGCTGGCTCCTCGGGTAGGACAACACACCGAGAGTATTCAGCGGGAATTTGGACTTCGGTAAGCGCCGACAAGAGCTCAACACGGGCCAAGATGGCCGTTCCCCAAGCGATATATGCGGAGGGCATTGTCGTGAAAGAGCTTGTTTTGACATGCTTCTCCCGCCTCTTGCGTGATCGTCTGCAAGGCTTCCACCCACTGCCGCAAGCTTGCAGAGAGTGTGCAGACTGGCCAGTCGCTGCCGAACATTACGCGATCCCAGCCGAAACTGGCGATCGTATGTTCTACGAAAGGCCGGAGATCATCGACGGTCCACCGCTGGGGATCCGCGTAAGCGACAAGCCCTGAAATCTTGCAAAAGACATTCGGAGACTTCGCTATCTCTGCAATATGGGAACGCCAGGGATCGAGTACTCTTTCCTTCACCTGCGGCACGCCACAATGATCCAAAACGAAAACGACATCGGGACACTTGGAAACGAGGTTGATTGCGATCGGAAGCTGCCTCGCCAGGACGCAGATATCAAAAGAAAGACCACAGCTGGAGAGAGCGGCCACGCTCTGAATGAACGTACGCCCTTGAGCAAGATCATCGGGTTGAGTATGCAGCACGCGGCGAATTCCTTTCACCCGGGAATGTGCAGTGATCTTATCCAGATATGACCGAAAGTCCTGATTCTCCGGGCGACCGCATGTCACGATCGCTTCAAGAGGGTTATCGGATTGACCGGCGAGAGTCAGCAGATGCTGAGTCTCCTCGAGCATGAATGGTTCGTCAACATCAGCCTCCACGTGCACCGACTTGACTACGTTCAGTTCCTTGATAGCCGCGAGATAGTCAGCCATTCGAAAGGAGCGGTTCAAGGCGGGAATCGAGTTCATCCACGAATAGCGAAACAGATTCAGGTCCCAGAGATGCTGATGTGTATCGACGATTTGCATAATTCATCGGCCCAGCGGGCAACAAGTTCCAGTCCCAGGCACTATCAAATCAGTCATAATGGAAGACTTCTTCCATGCTGGCCCACCATTCGTCCGGTCCACGTGTTTCGAGGGGTTGCTGCATCGGAATCATAACGGCCCACCATTCCTGGGTCTTTGGGTCAGCGGCCATCTTTGCCATGTCGGCCGCGTAATCTTCGCCGTGGTATTCAAAATACCCGAACAGGAAATCGTCTTTCAGATAGATGGAATAGTTTCGTATATTGCAACGCCGGATCATGTCGAGTACCTCGGGCCACACCTGTGCGTGATATTTCTTATAAGCCGCAATTGACTGCGGCTTAACCTTGATTACGGAGCCGTAGCGTTTCATTGGATTATCCTTTCTGAAATCGTTTTGTGGATGCCAATGTTCTCCCAAATCGGCAGAGACTGTGTTGCAATCTCCAAGGCACTCTACTATATTCGACGCCCTTGAAAAAGCTGGGCCTGCGATTCACGGAAACGGATCTCGCTTGGATCGATTATGACGCAACACCGGATTGTCTCTTTGCAGACGCGCGACGTGCGCTTCCCGCTAGACCGAGGCGCGGGTAGCGATGCAGTTCACTCGGGAGCGGAATACGCGTTTGCCACTACGTTGCTCGGGTCCGACGGAAAGTTGTTCGGAACGGGCATCGTGCTTACGCTCGGCATGGGAAATCAACTGGTTTGTGAAGCGATTGAATGTCTCGGCAAAGAACTGATTGGCCGTGAAATTGAAGAATTGATGACGAATTTCGGCGAAGCATCGAGGAAACTTGCTCAGCACCCGCAGCTTCGCTGGCTGGGACCACACAAGGGTGTGGTCCACCTCGCTCTGGCCTCATTGACCAACGCCTGTTTCGACCTCTGGGCCAAGAGCCGAGACGTACCCTTGTGGCGTTTGCTGCTAGACCTTGACGCCAGCAAGGTGGTAGACCTGTTGGACTTAACTTATCTCGAGGATGTGCTTACGAGGGCGGAAGCTGAAGCCATCTTGTCGAGTGAGAAACGTTCGCGGCCGACAAGAAATGAAACTCTGCTCAAAGGTTATCCCGGTTATGACACGTCTGTAGGCTGGTTTCAGTACGACGACAATCGTGTGAAGGAGTTGGCGCGGAAGGCTTTGGACAAGGGTTTTCGCGCATTCAAGCTGAAGGTGGGATCTTCAGACGGTCAGCGCGATCTGAGGCGCGCCTTCATGTTGCGCGAACTCGCCGGCGACAATGCTCTGATTATGCTCGACGCAAATCAGCAGTGGACTCTTCCACAAGCCCTCGACATGTGCCGCCAACTTCGCGGCATGTCTCCCCACTTCATCGAAGAGCCCACGCACCCAGATGACATTCGGGCTCACCGCATCATCGTGGATGCCATCACCCCCATTCCGATCGCGCTGGGAGAGCACGTCCCGAACCGGGTCGTGTTCAAGAACTTCATGCAGGCAGAGGCCGTGCATATCGTGCAGGTCGATTGCACGCGAGTTGCCGGAATTTCGGAATTTCTAACGGTCAGCTTTCTGGCACGCAAGTTTGGTCTGAAGGTGGTTCCGCATGTTGGCGACATGGGACAGATTCACCAGCACTTGGTGCTCTTCAATCACATCGCCCTGGGACACGGCGTGGTGTTCCTGGAGTGCATTCCGCATCTGCGGCCGCACTTCGTCCATCCGGCTCACATTGAGGACGGCGCCTATGTAACTCCGCAAGCACCGGGTTCTTCCTCCGACCTGAAAGGTGTGTCTCCAGAGATCTAGTTCTTAAGAACTTATCTCCTGCGGCCGAACAGCACGCTTCTCGGCCATAGACCGGTACTCGGCAAAGACCACCTGCAAGGTGCTTAGGTTGTCACGTCCGCTGGTTTCCGGTTCGGTTCCGTCTTCAATGGAACCCATTAGAGACGCCATAGGACCTACGAACGCGTCGGGGATCCACATACTGTCAAGACGGGCAGAAAACCAATAACCCGGGTTCCGCTTCGACATGAACTCCAACGTGTCGGGCCGGCCAGTAGGATAGTTGTACATCAGTCCGATCGTTCCTTTGATTACACCATCTGTGCCTTCGAAGCGAAAAATGGCATACTTATCCTCCTGCCAAGTTGTGTGGCAAACATCGATCAACACCTGAAGGCCAGATTCGTAATCCCAAGTCGATATCGTTTTAGTTTCGGCTCGCATGGCTTCATCTGGAGCTCGACTTCCGCTGGTGTAGACGTACTCCGGGGTACCTAGCAAATAACGGAGCGAATCGACGTAATGGATGCTATGGAACATGATCTCGCCATATTTCCCCTGATAAATCCAAGGCCAGAGGCTCCAATCCGTCTTGCAATGGACCTGCACACAGCCATACGTAGGCGTGCCGAGCCAACCCTTATCAATCAGGAGACGGCTGCAGCGGATGCCCGCATCCCATCGCATCTGCTGGTTGACTGCAATTTTTACTTTTGCTTGCTCTGCCAGTTCGACGCTACGAACTGCTTTGGAATACTCATCCGCAAAGGGCTTCTGGCATAGAAGGTGCTTGCCCGCAGTCGCGGCCTTTTCCACGATGTCTACTTGCACGTCAGGGTAGACGGCGATATCGACGATTTCGATCTCCGGCTGTCGAAGCAGGTCAGCGAGGCTATCGTAGACCTGACTGATGCCATGTTCCTTGGCGACGCGTGCCGCCTTGTCGCGGTCCTGATCAGTTACGCCGATGACGTTAAACCCAGCTTTCTTGTAAGCGGGCAGGTGCCCATAATTGACGATGCCACCGGTGCCAACGATACCGATCCCGCGGTCCGTGCGCTTTGGCAGTTTGGGTTTGTAGTCAAGATGCGGAAAGATATCAGTCATCGGAAAGCCCTCGTGATCATTCAAGCAGACATGGCCCGCGATGTAGCTCGACGCCAAAAGTAATCAGTTTGAATGCCGGAAACCTCGCGGTTTCGGCAACCGCAGACTGTAGCAGCAATCGCGATTAACAACCAAGCCTTTGTCGGTTGGCTTACCAAACCTGGGTGATGTGTGTTGCCGTCGTTGAGGATGGGGACAGCGGCATCGGCATCTTACCAGCTAGCGAAGAAATCCTACCGTGCCGACCATGTCTTGGCAGAATCGCCAGACATGGCCGCTTCAAGGGCCACTACGAAAGCGTCTCCCAACATCCCCCGTCAGCCTGGCATCCATCATGCAGCACTAGCCGCCGCAGCGATGGACCTTGAGGCCCAACTCGGCCATCATGCTGGCCTTGGCAGCCAGCGCTTTGTCGGCGGCTTTGGCCGAGGGCGCGTAGGCCACGTTGACATGGTTGGCATGA
>Ga0187781_10000105_pt1 | contig 55564 bp, 48 predicted proteins | sample 0715_SJ02_MP02_2_FD_132447 | JGI IMG/M metagenome (GOLD analysis project Ga0187781, IMG submission 132447) | Tropical peat soil microbial communities from peatlands in Department of Meta, Colombia - 0715_SJ02_MP02_20_MG | ecosystem: Environmental > Terrestrial > Soil > Wetlands > Peat | place...
CCCCTCGGCGGAAAATATCGCGCGGTATATTTACGACGAAGCGGCGAAGCAGCTTCCGCGCGCGGCCAACGGCGCGGGGATTTCGAGCATTACCGTGTGGGAATCGGACGTGACGGCGGCGACATACCGGCCGTAGTAAAACCTGGACATAAGGCTATGAGTCGAAAGCGCGTCGGTCTCTTCCGCCAGCCTTGCCGGTACGCCACCGAACGTGGCTCGGCTGACTAGTTGGATCGCGCTGTGCTGGGAATGAAAACAAAGCGGGAGCAAGCTCCCGCACTCCAAAGTTCTCGCGGGCTGCGCCTCGAAAATTGGGTTTTCAATTTAGCCTGATAACGCCATGAACCGAGCGTATTTCATCGTTGGAATCCCGGCATTCATTTCGTCGTTTTTCTGGATTGCGTTTGGGTGGGGGTGGCGGCCGGCTGTGATCGTTACGTCGGTGGAGCTGGCTTTGATTATCGCCGTGGTGATGTATTTTCTGCGGCGGGAGCGGGCAAAACAGGGTGGTACGGAGCAGGGCCGCTAAAATCGCCGCGGAGGCCGCGCAATGGTCGTCACCGAAATATTCAAATCCATTCAAGGCGAAGGGACGCGCGCGGGACTCCCGTGCATTTTCGTGCGACTCACCGGCTGCAATCTGCGCTGCTCCTGGTGCGACACGGCGTACGCGTTTTATGGAGGGAGAAAACACTCTCTCGAAGAAGTGCTCGAAAAAGTTCACGAGTTTGCGGGCGCCGTGCCGATTCGAGTCGAGTTGGTCGAAATCACCGGCGGCGAACCCCTGCTGCAATCGGAGACGCCCGCCCTGGCGAAGCGCCTGCTCGACGACGGCTACACCGTGATGATCGAGACCAGCGGCGAGCGGCCGATTGCGGGGCTGCCGCGCGACGTAATCAAAATTGTGGACGTGAAATGCCCTGACTCGGGCGAGCCGGACACCTTTGATATGGCGAACCTCGAAGCGCTCGGCCAAAAGGACGAGATCAAATTCGTGATTTCCACCCGCCGCGATTACGAATTTGCCCGCGATTTCACCCGGCGGAACGAGCTTCTGCGCCGCGTCCGCGAAGTAATTTTTTCTCCCGTGTTTGCGGATCCTGCCGGCGCGTGGCCCGGCCTCGACGCACGCGTGCTCGCGGAATGGATACTCGCGGAGGGATTGCCTGTGCGGCTGGGATTGCAGCTTCACAAATTTGTTTGGGACCCGGCGATGAAGGGCGTGTGAGACGGCCAACTGGCGCAGATGGCGGAAAAACCCAAGGCGGTGGTGCTGCTGAGCGGAGGGATGGATTCGTGCGCCGCGGCGGCGATTGCCAATGTGACGCATCGCCTGGCGTTGCTGCACGCGAGCTACGGCCAGCGCACGGAACGGCGTGAGCGGCGCTCGTTCGATGCGATTGCCGATTTCTACGGCGTTCGCGAGCGGCTGGTGATCCGGTTCGATGCTTTCGCGCAGATCGGCGGCTCGGCGCTCACGGACACGCAGATCGCCGTGCCCGAATCCGGCAAAGCACTGGCGCCCCATGCGGGAATTCCTATCACGTATGTGCCGTTCCGCAACGCGCACTTTCTAGCAGCGGCAGTGAGCTGGGCGGAAGTGATCGGCGCAACCGCGATCTTCATCGGCGCGGTAGCGGAAGATAGTTCGGGGTACCCGGATTGCCGGGCGGAATATTACCGCGCGTTCCAGCAGGTGATTCGCGAAGGGACCCGGCCGGAAACGCGGATCGAGATCGTCACGCCGGTGATCGGGATGCGCAAAAGCGAAATCGTGCGCCGCGGAATCGAGCTGGGCGCTCCGCTCGAACTCACCTGGTCGTGCTATCAATTTGATGACGAAGCCTGCGGCGCGTGCGATAGTTGCCGCCTGCGGCTTCGCGCCTTTGCCGACGCCGGCGTGCCCGACCCTATCGCGTATCGGGCACGAGTTGCGCCATAATAGGCGCCCGCATCCAATGAAATGTGGGAGGAGATAGCCACATGAGACGATTGATTCCTGCCTGGGGGGCTCTCTTCGTTGCCTTGCTGCTTCCGGCGATCGCCGCGGCGCAGGGCACAGCCTCGCTTGCCGGACAGGTGACCGGCCTGGACGGCAAGCCCGACCCCGATGTGCTGGTGACGATCAAGAATCCCGACACCGGACAATCCTGGCAGGTCAAGGCCGATAAGGACGGCCGTTACCAGCAACTCGGGCTCCTGGGCGCGGTCTACGAAATTTATATCAAGAGCGAGAAAGAGAACCTCGATTCTTTAGTAGGCAAGATTCGGATTACCACCGATCAAGTCAACACGCTCAATATCAAGCTGAAAGACATCTTCGCCGGCGCTACCTCCGCCGAAGAAGTGAAAAAGCGGGAGGAGGAAGAAAAGAAGCATGCGAACGTGCAGTTGCACTTTAACAACGGCGTAAAAGCCATGGATGACGCGAATGCCCTGCAAACTCAGATAAAGGCAGCTCCAGCGGACCAGAAGAGCGCGTTGCAGGAAAAGCGTGCCGCCGATTGCCAAACCGCAATAGCGGAATTTCAGGAAGCCGAACAGGGTATAGCAGCAAAAGAAGTGAAGAATCATGCGGTGATTCTGGCGCGGCTCGGTTCCGCCGCCGAATGTGCGGGAAAGTACGACGAAGCGGCCACGGCTTTCCAAAAGGCCGGCGAGCTGCAACCTTCAGCCGGCTATTATCTGGCCTACGCCACCAATCTTGCGAATGTGGGCGTGTCGCTCACCGATGCAACGGCAGCCGCAGCCAAATTCACGGACGCAAATGCCGCATGTGAAAAGGCCGTGTCGCTCGATGCGACCGTCGGCGCGGCGTGCTGGAAAAATCTCGGAATTGTTCTTTCAAACAAGAACCGCCAGAAAGAAGCCATCGCCCCGCTTCAAAAAGCCGTGCAAGCGGATCCCAAGGACGCCCAAACATGGTTTCTTCTCGGAAGCGCCTACACGAATCTGATCGAATCCAAGCAGCAGGGCGACAAGATGGTTTACGTGATTCCGCCCGGAACTGCCGAGGCCTACCAGAAATGCATCGATGCGGCGCCCAACGGCCCCTACGCAGCCCAGGCCAAGGACATGCTCGCCAGCCTTGCGGCGATGGGCGGCGGCGAAGAGACGTCGCTTTCAAGCAAAAAGAAAAAGAAATAGCTGCGAATTTTTCACCGGCAAGGCTCTCCTGGCCCCGGCCGCGCTAAATTTTTTTTCGGCAAGCGGATTCTCCCTCTCGACCCGCGCGCGTGTCAGTGCTATTCTCTCGCTGGCAAGTTCAACGGACTTGATGCCTGACGTGGACGCAAGCCAACCAAGCACCGAACGGCGCCGCAGCGAGCGAATTCAGAATTCCCTCCCCTTGATCGTGCGCGGCATTGATTTGCTGGGCCAGCCGTTCGAGGAGCGCACCGCAACGGTGGCCTTTAATGTTCATGGCTGCCGTTACGCCTCGAAGCACCACTTGCCGAAAAACACGTGGATCACGCTCGAGCTTCCGCAAAGCCCGGACCGGCGCAACGTCCGCGCCCGGGTCGCGTGGATTCAGCGGCCACATTCGGTGCGAGAGATGTTCCAGATCGCGGTCGAGCTGGAGACGCCCGCGAATCTCTGGGGCCTTGCCTCGCCGCCGGAAAGCTGGACGCTGGCAATTTCCAAGGCTTCCGCCCCCGGAGCGCTGGCCGGCGAGAGAGACCCGCGAACTGCAGCCAGATCCGAACAAGCAGTAGTTGCAACTCCACTCGAAATCTTCTTGGGAAAGCTAATGACCGACATGAGAAATGCATCGCCGGAAAGCTCCGAAGCAGAATCGCCCGCTCCCTTCGTGTTCACCGCGGCAATGGACAGCCCGTTGCTGCGGGAACTGCGCGGGGAGCTGGAGCGGCAGGCCACGAAAGCCGTGGAGGCCGCAGCCGCCGAGGCGCGTGAGAGGATCCGCCAGGCGGAAGAGGAGGCCGAGCAGCGGCGCGCATCGGCGGCCGACGATTTCCTCCGCCGCTGGAACGAGGAATTCGCTGCCGCGCAGGGCAGCGTGCACGAACAATTCAGCGCGCGCCTTTCCGCCACGCAGGACGAACTTCTCCGCGGGCTCGCCGCGGAGCTCGAATCACATGCCGGCCGCACGCGCGAACTGATGGCCGACCTCGATGCCCGCTCGCAGGCGCTGCGCCTCGCGAACCAGGCGGCAGAAGAGATCTCGAGCCGGATGGCGCAAGCGCGGTTGCAAATGGAAGCGGCAGAAGCGGCGGAGGCCGCGCACGCCAAGAAGGAAGCTGCCGAACCATCCGCAGACCAGGTTGCCGCGATGCAAGCCGCCGCGGCTACGTGGCGCGAGCGGCTCGAATCGGAGATGGGGCAGGCGCAAGCGCAATGGTCGGAGCTGCTTCAATCGTCGCTGGATAGCAGCATGCGGCGGCTTGTCGAGCAATTGTCCGAGCACTCGCAGGAAGCCCTGCGGGCGGCAGAGCAGCGGATGTCCGCGCGGTTTGCCGAAATGTGGCAGCCGATGACGCAGGCATCGAGCGAAGCGCGCGCGCGTGTGGCGGAAATCAAGGCGGCGCTCGAATTGAACGTCGAGCAGGCGAGAGCTTCGCTCGGAGAAATCGAGCAGTCAGCGGGCCGCATGAAAGAATTTGCGGCGCAATTCGAGGCGGCGAGCCACGACCGGCTCAACGAACTCCACCGCCGCGTCGAAGGTGTCCTTGACGCGCCGACCGCGGAGATGCACCGCCGCATGGAAGCGCTGGTCGCGGGGGTGTCACAGCGGGTTGCTCCGGATCTCGAGAGTCTCGCCAATCAGGCGGTCGAGCGAAGCGTCGCGGAAGTGGAATCGAAGCTCGCTCCGCATCTGGCGCGAGTTCCAGAGCTGGTGCGCGAGCTGGCGGCGCGGGAGGTGCAGGCCGAAGACAGCTTGCGGCTGCACCGCGAACGCTTGCGCCAGATGGCGGAAAGCAACCAGCGGGAAGCCGCCTCGCACCTGGAGGCCACTCTGGGCGAGCTGCGCGGCAATTTCGAATCGGCGCGCAAGGACGCGCTGGGAAAGTGGAACGAAGAGCTCGAAGGCGCGGGAGTACGCGCGTCTCACGCGGCCGCCGAATCCATCCATCGCTCATCAGAATGGTTCCAGCAGGAAGCTCGCGCGCGCATGCAGGTGCTGGTGGAACAGACTCTGGCAAACGCCGGATTGATGCTGGAAGAAAAATCGGGTGATGCGGCGAAGAAATTCGAAACGCAGCTCCAGGGCGAAATTTCCTTGCGAGTATCCGAAATCGGCCAGCAGATGGAAGGCCTCGGCTCGGAAATGATCGGCCGGACGCGTTCGCAGCTTGCCGAAGCCGCCGAAGCGGCTGCGGCATCGTTCGGCCAGGTGTTGCGCTCGATCTCCGACGAGGAAGTTGAAAAGTTCGCGAACCAAAGCGGCGGCGCCATCCAGGAGAGATTGCGGGAGCTGGAAGGCTCGGCCGACAAGCTGTTGCAAAATCTCGAAGTGAGCGCCGAATCTTCGATGGGCGCTTTCCACGAACGGCTGGCATCGCAGATCGAGGCCGGCGTGGCGGAGGGGCGCACGGCCCTGGCGGCGGAATCAGCTGCAAGGCTCGAGCGATACGATCGCGAGCGCGGCGCCCGCGAAAAAGCCTGGCTCGAAAGCCTCGAACGATTGGGCAGCGAGGCCGCGGAAAAATATCGCGAGCGGCTCGACACCCTGTGCGACTCCTGGGTGGTCTCTTCCATCCGCCGCTTGAACGAGCACGGGCAAAACGCGACCGAATCGCTCCTGCGTTCGGCGGACCAGGCTTTGCGCGATTCTTTCTCGAATGTCTTCAACGGCCTTGCCACGATGTTGCGCGAGCGAAGCGCGAATGCAGCCGGAATGGCGGCTTCCCCACCACCCAGCCGCGAAAGCGGCGAGGGGAAGGCGACGCGCAACGAAGAGAATCCCGAGCAGCCGGGGATGTAAGCCAGTTTCCCTTCAGAAATAATTTTGCGCCGAACCTCAGGGGTTGAAACCCCTGACGTTTTGGGAGCTTTTCGGCACGGCTGAAGCCGTGCCCTGACGGGAGGTGGCGGTGCGACGGCCTCGCGTCAGATGTGCGTGAGTGTGCCCGTGATTTTTGTCCGGTGGAGGGCCCAGGCGAACACCGCGAAAGAAAGCGGCAGAAGGATTGCGGAGAAAATGAGCAGGGCCGCTACTGAGGGCCATAGCTCGCTCCAGCCGGCGCCCGCGAGCAAAGCGGCGCGCATGCCTTCGAGCGAGTAAGTCACTGGAATCAGGCGCGCAAGCCACTGAAGCGGGCCTGGAAGTACTGTTACGGGATACATCATTCCGCCGACAAGCCCGGAAACGCCGAGGACCACCCATTTGCCCGGATTGCCGCGCTTGAAGAGGATCTGGTAACTCGCCGAAAGAACTCCCAGCCCCGCAAACGAAAGAATCGAAGCCGCGAGGATGACGAGCGCGCCCGTCCAATTCGCCGAGTGCGGCGCGAAACCGAAAAGCAGCGCGCCCCACGCGAGATATACGCCCGTGCGCAGAGCGAGCGTCACGAAAGGATATACAGCCGAACCTGCAAGAATCACTGGCAACGGAGTCTGCGTCACGAGCAAAGCTTCCAGCGTGCGGTTCTGGCGCGCTTCTTCCAGGCTCGCGTCGAAGGCGCTGAGCGAGACGCTCAGATAGTCGAAAAAGGCGAAGCCCACCAAGGCGAAAGCGAAATAGTTGGCGCCCGAGGGCAAAGCGCTTTCAAGCTCTGGGCTTTCAACAAAGCGCGAGAGATAGTAGAACGTGGCGACACCGAACAAAGCTTCGAGCGTTTCGAGGAGCAGCGCTCCGCGATAGCCGCGAGCGATGCCCAGGTCTCGGCGGAAGAATGCCACGATTTTTCGCAGCGCTTGGGCGGACCTCATGGAAGCGTTTCCTCAGGCGCCGGATGGCGCACGAGGCGCGCCACCGCGCCTTCAAGCGTTGCAGCGCCGGTGGAGGCGCAGAGTCCGCGCGGGGAATCGGAGCCAACCACTATGCCCCGGTCGAGCAGAACGATGCGATCGGCAATTTCTTCCACCTCGCTGAGCGTGTGCGATGCGAAAAGCAGCGTGTTGCCGCGCCGGCGGACCAGCTCGTCCTTCAAAAGCCGGCGAAATTCTGCGGCGGCCAGCGGATCGAGGCTGCGTGTGGGCTCGTCGAGCAGCAGAATGCCGGGGCCATGGAGCAGGGCGCGCGCGAGGCCAAGCCGGTGTGTAATTCCCGTGGAGAGTGTGCGGACCTGGCGATCGAGTTCGCCTGTGATTGACATCCACTCAGCCGCCTGCGCAATTCGCTGGCGCGCGTCCGAGCTGGCGATGTTGTGCATGGCCGCAAAAAAGGCCAGGTTTTCGCGCGCGGTCAAGCGGGCGTAGAAGCCTTCATCGCCGCCGGTGTGATACCCGAATTGCGCCCGGGCGCGGGAGGCCTCGCATTCCACATCGAAGCCGTTGAGGGCGGCCCGGCCGCGCGTCGGGATGATCAGGGTGGCGAGGATGCGCAGCAGAGTCGATTTGCCGGCGCCATTGGGGCCGATGAGAGCCACGGCTTCGCCGCGCTCGACGGCGAAGCTGACGCCTGCGAGCGCGCGCTCCGTGGGCCGCGCGAACGGATGCAAGAGCGCGCGCCAGCCCGTGAGCGCCGGGGGAAAGTATTTTTCGAGAGATTCCGCGAAAATGGCGTGCTGCGGCATCAAGCGCGATTGTCGAGGCTACACATGGTTGTCGGTCTTCAGCAACCTGTATAACCGAATTCGGCACAAGGAATCCAGTTGCGCATTGCTGGTGTGCTCAAGTCCCGGTAGAATATCTGCGGGCTTGCAGCGGATCGCACCGGGGCGTGCGGAATCCCTCAGCTCAGTCGCAGGCAAACCCACCTGGCCTGGAGGATGGGACCGGCCGAATGGACGCATCGCTTTCCACGGAATCTGTCGTAGTTGCCGCTTCGGAACAAGTTTCCTGCCCGCTCGGCGAAGAATCAGCCATCCTTAACCTGAAAAACTGCGTCTATTATGGATTAGATTCGGTAGGCGCACGGGTGTGGGCGCTTCTTCAAAAACCGCAGACGGTCGGCAAGCTTCGGGATGCGTTGCTCGACGAATATGAAGTGGAAGCGGAGCGCTGCGAGCGAGATCTCTTTGTTCTGCTCGAAAAGATGCGGAGCGAGGGATTGATTGAGGTGCGAGGCGGACCGGCTAGTTGAATTCGCAGGAGATTCGTTTCGGGCGGCCTGCGCCGGCCCTGCCGGGCGCCCCACCCAGCCTGAGGGCCATCCCCGGCGTGTTCCGCGACTTTCTTTTAGGTGAAGGGTTGAAAGCGACAGTGGAGACTCTGCGAAAGTTTCTACGGCTGCCGGGCCGCGAGCGGTGGATCGTGCTTGAGGCTGCCGCAGGACTTGCGGCCACACGGCCCGGCTTGGCCCTAGCGGGCTTCCGAAAGTGGCGGCAGGTGCTGGCTTGGCTGGCACCGACAGAGGTTTCTCCGCCGGACGCGAACCAGGCCGAAATCGCGGAGCAAGCAAGAGCGCTTGTGGGACTCGGCGAAGCCGTGGCGAGAAATTTCCCGTGGCGGACGAATTGTCTGGAACAATCGCTGGTCTTCGAGTGGCTTTTGCGGCGGAGACGGATTCCTGCAACGCTACAAATCGGCGGGCGAAAAGATGGCGCTCGCTTCGAAGCGCACGCCTGGGTGGAGCTGGAAGGGACGAAATTGAGCGGCGCTGCCGTCGAAGACCTTCTCTACATTCCATTTGAGGGGCGAGCCGTGTCTCTCGGGACAGAAGCACAATGAGCGGCATCGTCGGCATGCTCCATCGGGGTGGCGCGCCGGCAGACCGGGGCCTACTCCAGGCGCTCACGCATTTTCTCGGTTTTCGCGGGCCGGACGCGCGCGAGGTATGGACCGGAGGCCCGGCCGGTTTCGGTCACGCGCTTCTGCGCACGACGCGCGAATCGCTCAGCGAGCGCCAGCCTGCCAGCCTCGACGGCCAATTCTGGACCGCCGCCGACGCGCGAATCGATGCCCGTTCGGAACTTGTGGGCGAGCTCGAGGGAGCGGGAAGACACGTCAGGATTGGCGCGCCGGAATCGGAACTAATCCTGAATGCCTATGCCGCATGGGGCGAAGCTTGCGTGGAGCACCTGCGCGGCGATTTCGCCTTTGCCATCTGGGACGCCCGCGAGCAGAAGCTTTTCTGCGCGCGCGACCATTTCGGCGTAAAGCCTTTCTACTATGCCGAAACGGACGATCGCTTTCTTTTCAGCAACACCCTCGACTGCGTGCGGCTCGATCCGGAGATTTCCAGCGAGCTCAATGACGCGGCGATTGCGGACTTTCTGATGTTCGGATTGAACTGCGATTCGGCCACCACGTGCTTCCGCGATATCCGGCGCCTGCCGCCGGCGCACATGCTTACGGTTTCAGCCGATGGGCTGCGCATCCGGCGTTACTGGAGCGCACCCACCGACGGCCGCATCCGTTACCGGCACGCCGATGATTACATCGAGCACTTCCAGATCCTGCTGCAAGCGGCGGTAGCGGACCGTCTCCACACCGATTGCGCCGGATTGCTGCTCAGCGGAGGATTGGACTCCGCCTCCGTCGCCACCACGGCCCACGAGCTTTCCGTGCGATCCGGCGCCGCCGGGAAATTGCGCGCCTACACGGTCGTCTATGATTTCTTGATTCCCGACCGTGACGGAGCGCACGCGCGCGCTGTGGCCGAGTTCTTGCAAATTCCCATTCAATGCCTGCCCATGGACCATCTGGGACTTTTTGATCGCTGGCAAGACGGCGACCTGGGATGGCCCGAGCCGGTGGAGGATCCGCTTTTTGCGGGGTTGTTTGACCAATTCCGGATGATCGCCGCCGATTGCCGCGTGGCGCTTTCCGGCGAGGGCAGCGACAACTTAATGCACTTCGAGATGTGGCCCTACGTGAAAGACACAATCCGGCGGCGGCAGTGGTCGCGGCTGATGGCGGAGGGCATTCGCTATTTGACGCTGCGGCAATCGCCCTGGCGAGGAGTCCGCAGGCGGATGAAAGAATACGCGGCCAAGGATCCTGCGGTCCCGGTTTTTCCCGCGTGGATGGCGCCCGATCTAGTGAGGCGGCTGAATCTCGAAGCCCGTTGGAAGGAATGGAGCCAACTCCCTGCCGCCGACCCGGCCCATCCGATCCACCCGGAGGCACATGCGTCGCTGGCGTTGCCCCACTGGGCGCATTTGTTTGAGAACGAAAACCCGGGAGTGACGCGCTGTGCGGTGGAAGTGCGCCATCCTTTCCTTGATCTTCGGCTCGTGAATTATTTGCTGGCGCTGCCGCCGTTCCCGTGGTTTTTCGAAAAGACCCTTTTGCGCGAAGCGATGGTGGGGAAGCTCCCGGAAGATGTCCGCCGAAGGCCGAAAACGGCGCTTGCGGGCGATCCGGTGAAAGAGTTGCTCAAGCAAAAGGAGCCGGTGGCGCTGGAAGGGTTGTCGTGGAGCGAGGAGCTCGACCGCTACGTCGATCGGAAATCGCTTCTGCCATTGAACGGCGAGCGAAGCCCGGCCGTGCTTGATATGTCAATCAGGCCGCTTTGCCTCAACTTTTGGTTGCAGTCGGCGCGAGGAGTCCGGTATAACTTGCGTGCGGAGGCTCGGAATGGATAAGCCCGTCAAACGAGACGGCAAGAAGCCCTACACGTCCCCGATCCTGACGGTTTATGGAACCGTGCGGGAGCTCACGCAGAAGGTTGGCTTGCTCCGTACCCAGGACAGCGGAAGATTCCCCCGCGTTCGTACGAGCGTCCGCTGAGCGAAATTGAATTTTGATTATTTCGTTTTCGGACTTTCTCTTCGCTCAAATCAGGCCATCCCCGGGCTAAAGCCCGCCGCCATGCCGGCACATTCTCCCGACGTTCGAGTAGAGTTGGGGATTGCTCCGTCAAATTATCCGGAACTTTCGTCCGGCCGGGGCGAGCTTGCATTTGTGAGTTCGATGGTGGATTCCTCCGGCGAGCCGGAATTGCGGATATGGCGCGCTATAGAAGGAGATTGTCACTACCTCGCCTATCGCGACGGCATGCAGTTCTGGGTAGAGAACGGCGGCAGGAATGTGTGGAGCAGGTGGCCGGATTCTTCGTCCCTGGAAGATGCCGCAACGTATTTGCTGGGGCCGGTGCTGGGTCTTGTGCTGCGGTTGCGGGGGGTTGCGTGCCTGCATGCGAGCGCGGTGGCGATCGGGGGCCGCGCCGTTGCTTTTGTGGGCGAAGAAGGCGCGGGAAAATCCACCACCGCAGCCGCTTTCGCGCGGCGCGGCCATTGCGTGCTGACCGATGATGTGGCCGCCATCGTGGAGCGCGATGGTGGATTTTATGTCCTTCCCGCTTACCCGTACCTTTCTCTGTGGCCCGAATCCGTGACGATGCTCTACGGACCGGAAAAGACGCTTCCATCTTTTTCCGCCAACTGGGATAAGCGCGTCCTGTCTCCGGCTGAAGACTGTGTTCGTTTCCAAGAGGAGCCGCTGCCCCTGGGCGCTATCTTTCTCCTGGGAGAGAGAAGCTCGGAATCTTCGGCTCCCTATCTTGAGACGCTCACTCCGCAGGAGAGCTTGGTCCAATTGGTGGCGAATTCCTACGCCACGGGAATGTTGGACAAGGAGATGCGCGCGCAGGAATTTGCTTTGCTTGGCCGTATGCTGGCGAATGTGCATGTATGCCGGGTGCGCTCACATGAAGATCCATCGCGAATCGAGCGGCTTTGTGACGTGATTACCGATGCCGTCAGCTCGAAGCGGGGCGCGGCGGCGGTAGGGGGGCTTGGCGGCCCAAGGACTCTAGCGAAGGAATCGTGACCTCCTTAGCGCCAGAGCACATTCCCGACTTGGTATGAGGGTACCCGTCCACGCTCCGCCCCCGCCCATGGCGGGTTCAGCACACGTGCCACCCTTTCCGGTTTGGGAGAATCCTATTGATGTGCCAGAATGGACCCCGCAGTACGTTGCCCAGCGAGCAGGGTCGTAAGTGCGCATATCAAGGGCAGTTAGTGGATGAACCACTGAGGAGGAAGGAGCAGATGAAGAAGCTAATCGTAATCTTGGGGCTGCTTGTGGTCTTTGCCCTGCCTGCTGTGGCGCAAGAGACGCCTCGGTTTGAAGTAAGTGCGGGTTATACGTTTCAAGATTGGCAGGTTCCGGCCCTATTTGTGCCCCCGCCGGATTATTATCACTACAACGGGTTCAATGCGGGAGGGGCGTACCACTTCACTCAGTTGATCTCTCTGGCGCTAGACATCACAGGGACCTACAACACTACGGGGGGAGTAGGCACCCACATTTACAGCTACCTGGCTGGTCCGAGAATCTACCCCCTTGGGCACCACAGGCTGACTCCTTATGTCCACGGATTGGTTGGAGGCGCAAGTTTCAGCGGGCTTGGGGGCGTGGGTGTCCCAGACGAAACCAAATTGGCTTGGGAAGCTGGTGTTGGATTGGAGTATTCTCTTTTCAAGAGCGTGGCGATTCGACTCGGTCAATTTGATTACGAACAAACGCGGTTTTTCCATAGTGAGGACTTGCAGGCAGACCCAGTGCTGCCCAAGAGCAACCAGAACAACTACAAATTTTCTGCAGCCCTTGTCCTTCGATTTGGCGGCAAGTAACTCCTTCCCCTGGTAAGGGCCATGCAGCCAACTGCATGGCCCTTCGCTTTTTCAGGCATCCCCCGGCGCGCCCAGCGTATCTGAAAAGATTTCGGTTTACTCTTGCAAAGGCTTGGGTTAAAGGAGACCCTTTTGTGGGCGCTCGGGCGCGTGAATCCAGCACATGCGACGGTTCCGGAGAGGATGCAGCGGATGAAGAAGGTCTTGGGGATGGTCGGATTTCTTGCTCTGTTTTGCTCGCCCGCGAGGGGCCAGGTGACACCGAATTGGGAGATTGGGGCCGGATACGCCTTCCGGTCGTATTACCCGCCGACGCAATCGCGATTTGGAACCAACGGCTGGGACTTCACGGTCGATCGCAATTTCAGACGCTATCTCGGCCTCGCGGTGGATGGTTCCGGAACTTACGCGAACAAAGGCGTGAATGGGAATTACGGCATTTACGAGCTGCTCGCCGGTCCGCGGATTTATCCGCTCACGCACCGCCACCGGATCGTCCCATACGGGCAAATTCTTTTCGGTCTCGGTTACCTCCACTTGCATTTCCCGATGAACGGCGAATTTGCCGCCATCACAGACACGAACGCCAGCTACGCATTCGCCGCGGGCGGCGGTGTGGAGTGGAGGCTTAAGACGAAGTGGAATATCCGCGTGTTCGAGTTTTCTTACGAGCACACCCATTTTCCCGCCTTTCTGGCCGGGAACAATTTGAGCTACACCGAAGGCAACTACCGGATATCCGCCGGCTTGGTGTATCACATCGGCGGCAAGTAACCTGATTCCCGCTGCAAGCCCCTCGCACTTGTTCCATCGGCCCATTTGCCACCCGGATTTCGGCCGCGTGGCAACCCTCACCACCCAAGACCTGAAATTGGACTTGCAGAAAGGCTGAGCCTCGTAGGAAATTACGTCTGAGTGGAAGTTCACTTCGAAGGCGCGAAGCGGACACGAGCCACGCTGGTCGTGTCGATCTTCATGGCGATTCTCATTTTCTACCAGGCTGCAAAAATCTGGCTCGCGGATTATCGCGTTCAATCGGGCCAGTTGGATTTGATGGAGCGAGGCGCGGCGCTCGAACCCGGCAACGCCGAAGGCTGGGACCGCCTCGGCCGGATGCGGCAATGGGATCTGATGAATCCTGATCCGCTGCGAGCCGTTGCCGACCTCGAGAGAGCCGTCAAAGACGATCCCCTCTCGGCGCATGACTGGATCGATCTGGGCGCGGCCTATGAGGACGCGGGTGATATTCCCCGGGCTCGAGCCGCGTTTGAACGGGCAGTATCCGTGTATCCGTCTTCCGGAGAAGTTGCGTGGCTCTATGGAAATTTTCTGCTGCGCCGGCAAGAATACGATGCAGGCTATGCACAAATGCAGCGGGCGGTGCGGGCGGATCCCGCGCTTTTGCCGCTCGTCATCACGCGGACCTGGCGCTCGAATCAGGATATCCAAATCTTGCTCGACCGAGTGGTCCCGCCCGAAGCAAGCGCATATTTTCAAGCCCTCGATTTCCTGGCAACAAATCATCAACTGGATGCCGCCCTCGTGGTTTGGCAGCGATTGCTCGCCCAGGGAAAACCCATCACGCTTTCGCGAGCGTTTCCTTTTCTCGCGGAATTGATCCAGCAGGAGCGGTCCGAGGACGCGCGGCGGGTTTGGCTGGAGGCTCTGGCAGCAGCCGGACTGCCTCATGAGCCTCCTCGAAATCAGTCGCTGGTCTGGAATGGGGACTTCTCCCACGACTTTGCAAACGGAGGCCTCGACTGGCATTGGGACGGCCCTCTTGGAGTGGTGGTCGATTTCGATTCGGCGCCATCCGGGCGCAGCGGGCGATCGCTCCGGCTCGATTTCAGTGGAGGGATAAACGTCGACCTGTCCGAGCCTTACCAATATGTTCCGGTTGAGCCATCGCACGCTTACCGCTTCCATGCCTATCTGCGCACACAAAGCCTGACGACCGAAAGCGGGGCGAGGATGTCGATTCAGGAGCCCTTTCACCGTAGCCCGGAGCTGCTCAGCGAGAATCTCATGGGCTCACACCCTTGGACCTCGGTGGATGCGGATGTGACGACGGGCCCAGAGACGCACTTCCTGCGTATCCGGCTGCGCCGAATCCCCAGCCGATTGTTTGATAACAAGCTCGGCGGGTCGATGTGGCTTGCCGACGTCTCCTTGACACCCCTGGCCGCACTGCCGGAGAAAGCAGCCCAATGAAAGGACTGCGGATCGGGCTCTGCGCGGTGTTTGCTTTCAGCGTGTTCGCTCACGGCGTTGTGGAAGTGTGGTCGCAGTCGATGCTTGAAATGGCCGCAGCGGTGCTGCTCGTGGTCTGGGCATGGCTGGCGTACCGGGATGGCGGTGTCATCATCCACTGGAGCCCGCTGAACTGGCCCATTCTCGGCCTTTTTGCGATTGGCTTGGCGCAATTGGCGTTCGGCGGAACGGTTTACGCGTATCTCACGCGCGTGGAACTGCTGAAGCTGGCCGCGTTCATCATCCTTTTCTTTCTTGCGGCGCAGGCATTCCGGACGAGAGAGGATCTTTCCCGGCTGGCATGGTTTCTGCTGTTGCTGGGGTTCGCCGTGTCGTTGCTCGGAATCATTCAGCACTTCACCTCGGGCGGAAAAATTTATTGGGTGCGCTCTCTTCCTTTTGGAGGCGATTTTTTCGGGCCGTTTGTGAACCGCAACCATTTCGCCGGGTTCGTGGAGCTGGTGACGCCGGTGGGGCTGGCGCTGATGGTGTTTCGAGGGCTGCGGCGGGATCTCTTCCCCTTGGCAGGGCTGCTGACAATCGTGCCGGTAGGCGCGCTGATTCTCTCGGGCTCGAGGGGAGGAATCGTCAGCTTCGCATTCCAAGTGTGTGTGCTCGCGTTGTTGGCGCGAAGCCGCCGAGCCGTCGAGGGCCCGCGCCTCGTGGCCCTGGGTGTGGTGGGACTGGCGGCTCTGGCTTTAATCGCGTGGATCGGGGCCGATAAAGCCATTGAGCGGTTTTCAACGGTGAAGCCCGGTGAAGTGTCCATGTCGAGGCGATGGAGTATGGCGCGCGGCGGCCTGCACGTCTTCTTTGCTCACCCTATAAAAGGAACCGGGCTCGGCACGGTGATTGCCTCTTATCCGCCATACGAAACCGCTTACGACGGCAAAGTGGTGGACCACGTGCATGACGACTACGTCGAAGGCTTGGCGGACACAGGCGTGCTGGGAGGGATCTGCGGCCTCGCTTTTCTTTGGTTCCTCTTCCGTGATGCGCGCAAGAATTTCTGGACCGAGCAGGGCCACTTCTCTCGTGCGCTGCATGCCGGGGCAATCACGGCCGTGAGCGGCCTCCTGCTTCACAGCTTCGTGGATTTCAACCTTCACATCCCATCGAATGCTCTGCTGTTTCTTCTGCAAGCTTATCTGGCCACTTCACCGCCTCTGCCTTCCGAAGCGGGCCCGAGCCGGCAGCGCCGCAGAACAACGGTTGGAGTCCCGACCGAAGTCGCTGGATGAGGAATCACTCGCCCGCGGGGTCTTGGTAGGGTTCAAACGTCGGATCGATATCGTCTGAATCGACGATCCACGCGCGGCGATCCTTGAAATACTCGATCAGCTCGTGATTGGCGGCTGGCCCGAGGTCGAGCGCCCAAACGACTGGTGCGTTTTCGATGTCCGCCTGGTTGTAAACCCAGTCGTAGCCCAATTGCGATTCCTGGTAGGGAACGATCGCGAGATGTTTTCCCGGAATCGCGGCGAGCCGGGATTCGACCGCGACGCGGCCGGTGCGGGGCGAAAGCGAGTTGTACCACTTCTGGCGCCATTCATCCTCGTCATAAAAATGCAGGAAAGGGCCCGCGACTCGGAGAGCGAGCATCACAAGGCAAATTGCCGGCACGGTTCGCGCGAGAAAGCGGCCGACGGGCCTGCCGAAGAATCTCCATGCGCGGAGCTGCCGCATTGAGACAAGCACGACGGCATATATCAGGCATGTGGCCGGCGCAGCGTAATGCGGGAGGCAATAAACCTCGATCGCGAGCCCCCCGGCCGAAACCAAAACCGCAGAAAACAGAAACCAAGTTTGCCAGCGGCGATGCCTTCGCAGGAATCCCCGCCAGACGATAACGATTGCCCCCAGCAGCGGCAGCGTCAGCACCGGCCCGAAGAAAAAAAGATAAAGGACCCTCCCTTTCTCAAGCGTCTCATAGTACACGCCCCATAAATTTCTGCTGTTCGCATAGGGCTCGAGAGCGTCGCCGAGATAATAAACGCGCATCTCTGCGCTGCGATAAGCGGGGAGCGGCCTCAAGTGCTGCCAAAGGAAAAGTGGCGAGTAGCCGTACTGGCTTTCATACACCTGGTAGGGCGTGCGGAAGGGAGAACCCGTGACGCGCCAGAAATAATATCCCATCCCTCCTGCAAAAATGGCGAGAACCAGCAGAATTGGGACGGCAACGCGCGTGACATAGTCTCTGAACGCTTCCCCGGGCTGCTTCAGGAAGCAGACGAGAAGGGCAATTCCCACAGTCAGGCTCAGAATGAGGCCTTCATACGGACGGCTGTTCGCCAAAATCCCTAGGCCAAGGGCCATCAACAAGGCATGGGCTGCGCGGCGATGCTGGATGATTCGCGGCAGGCTCCCGAGCACCAAAGCTCCTCCGATTGCCGCCACTGAGCCGCCCCAGTAGCTATTCGCCCAGTAGCTGAACGTTCCCAGCCGAATTACGGCAAGGAGCCCGCCGAGCAGCGCCCAACCGGGCGGCATCCATCCTTGAAGCATCCAGCAGATTGCAGCGCACATCACCGCGACGCTGAGCAAGACTCCGACGAATGCTTGCCCCGCGAGCAGGCGGCCGGCGGCGAGCAGCAGGCCTTGCGCGGGGAAGTATTTCGATGCGTATGTAGGACGCCAGAGGACGTGGAAAACTTCGAAGTGGGTCCACATCGGGTGCGTCGGATTGGCCAGGCGGCCGTGAAGAAATGTGTCCGCGGCGAGCAGATACGAAAATTCGTCATTCACGTGCGGCTGCGGAACCGGCAGGACCGGCAGGATAACTGCGCGGACGATCAGCGCGGCTAGACCCACCGTGAGGACTGCCAGCGATTTTCGACGCGCCAGATTGCGGAGGCGCCGCTCGACCTTGGAGAACCAAGTCGCCCCGGCCCTCGGGGAAAAAAATGCAAAGGGCAGCACGAAGAGGACGAGTACCAGCTCAATTCCCATCAACATTTGGGCAGGGATTCTATCGTCAAATCTTCGCCTGTGCAGGCAGGTTGCTGTCCAAGGGTGATTCCGAGGGTCTCAGGCAAAGGATCTGGTACTGTGCGCCAAAAGGAAGGCGCGAAAGGAACTTTTCGGCGGGCCGCAACGCTTTCAAAAAGCGCGGAAAAATAAAAAGAAAATCCATCCGCAGGATTTGGAATCCGGCGGACCGCAATAAGCTCCTGGCCTCAGGAGGAGCAATTTTGATGGCGTCGCGGTCAAACGCGCAACGCGACATCACGTACTGCGTGCCCGGATTCCATGGATTGTTTTCCCAGAGGCAGAACAACCCGCCGGGCCGAAGCGAACGCCGGATGAAATCGAGCGAGGCGGCTCGTTCCTGTGGCGGAATGTGGTGAAACACTCCGTTGCAATACACCAGGTCGAGACAGGCGGCCGGCGAGTACTCACGAATTGCCGAGAATTGGATGCGATCCGAGCCGTGGTTCTCTCGGGCAAGCTCGATCGAACGCCGCGAAACATCGACACCCACCGTTGATTCAGCGCCGATTCGCTCCAGCAGGATCGGCGATGTGGAGCCGGGCCCGCAGCCGTAATCCATCAGCCGGCGGGGGGTGAACCCTATACCACGCAGACAGTCAGCGAGCCAGCTCACTCGCCCTTCGGCGAAGTAGCGGCTGTCTTCGCCGGAAGCGGCCAGCGCTTCGCCTAGCGCCCGGTCGTAGGAATCCGCGAAATGGTCGAAATCGACGGCGGATTTCACTTGCGGCCCATGCCCAGAAGGCTCAGGAAAAAACTGGAAAGTATGATCTGAATTCCGAGCGTGAGCGAGACGAGGCCCGGGATCACGATCCGCAGAGTTTTTTCAGGGTCGAGCGGGCCAAAATGGCGGCTCTCCCAATAGCTCAGCCCGAAGATCCACATGCCTGCGCCCCCGAGAATCAACGCGCCGCCCACAATCAAGCCGACTTCGAGATTGACGTAGCGGTAGAGCCGCTGGAGCAGCGCGTCCTCGGGCAGCAGGCCTTCGGTGGTGGCAAAAATTCTGCTGAACACCGCGAAGTTGATGGATTGAAAGCCGGCAAGGATGGCCGTAGCGCCAAAGAGCAGCGTGTTGTAATCGAACGTCACATGCCCGATGGTGCGCGGCGCGGGAAGGAGCCAAGCCAGAACACCCAACCCGAGAGCGAAGACAGCGATTCCTGGATACAAGAAGAGCCAGCGCGGACTGTAGAGCAGGAGGAACCGCAAATAGCGCCAGCCATCGCGCCAGGTGCGCAGGTGCGGAGGGCGATCCCGGCCGTCCGGCGAAAGCACGGTGGGAATCTCCGCAACCTTGAGATTGAAGAGGGTGGCCTTCACCACCATCTCGGTGGAGAATTCCATGCCCAGCGTTTGGAGCTCCAATTTGTCGATCGCTTCTTTGCGGAATCCGCGCAGGCCGCACTGGAAGTCGCCCACCGGGCAATTGAAGAACAAGCGGCCAAGCCAGCTCAGGAAAGGGTTTCCCACAAAACGATGCAGAACCGGCATTGCGCCGGGACGAATCCCGCCCTGAAAGCGGTTTCCCATAACGAGATCGAAGCCTTCGTCCAGCTTCGCGACAAAGTCTCCGATTTGCGAGAAATCATAGCTGTCGTCGGAATCCGCCATGATGACGTAACGTCCGCGCGCCGCGGCAATTCCCCCGCGGAGCGCACTGCCGTAACCGCGCTTCTCGATTGCCACTACGCGCGCGCCAAGCCCCTCGGCGATTGCTTGCGAGCCATCGGTCGACCCGTTATCTGCCACGATGACTTCGCCCTCGAGCCCCAGGCATTTGATCGTGGCAAGCGCTTTTTGAACACACGTCCCGAGCGTGAGGCTCTCGTTCAGGCAAGGCATCACCACGGAAAGCTGCAAGGTTGCGGATTCGTCTGCACGCGCGCCGGTGTGAAGAGGCGAAGCCATTTTCGCCGGCTGTGCGGCCGTTGCGGCGGTGAGAGAACTGCTCGATTCGCGGTTCGCCATCTGCCTCCGATCCCTGCTCTCAGGCTGAGATTAATGGCTCGCGGAAATTATAAAGATTAAGCTAGCACGTTCGACGAAAAGTGCAAGCAGGGGAACCCGCCGGCATCCAATTGTCTCGCATTTTGAATCCGGTCGAAGTGGTATGCTCCGGCATGTAGATACCGCGAACTGAGACCCTTTATGGATGAATCTACCGGCGAGCCGGGCCGTCATTCCTTGATTGCCAGCTTGCGTCGTATCTGGCCGCCGCTCGTGCAACTCTGGATTGCGATCGTGCTCGTCCTCTTCTTTTTCATTCGCATCTGGGGCTCGCAAACCGCAAAGCACATTCTGCATCTGCTCGGGCTCGACCGAATCGGATGAGCCGGCTCGCTCCGATCCTCGCCAATCTGTTGGTGCTGGTTGCCGCCGTCGGTTTTGGGCATCTTCTGAATCGCCTGTTGCCGCGAAATTTTCTGCGGCTTGACCGCATCGCTTTCACGATTGTGGGCGGCCTCGGACTTCTCGGTGTGATTTTGTTCTGCGTCGGCCAGGTCTGGTTTTCGCGGGCGGCGATTCTTCTGATCGTTGGTCTGGGTTTTCTCCTCGGAATCAGGCCTATCGTTGCAGCAGCCCGCAACTCCGCCTTGATTGTCAGGAACTCCCTTGGCCCGGCGATCCCGATGATTGTTGTAGTGGCGGTCGTTTCGATGGCAGGCATCGGCGGCCTCGCGCAAGCGACGGGAGACATGGGCGCCGACGCAATTGCCTACCACTATCTCGGCCCCAAAGTCTGGCTGCGCGAAGGAGTGATTCGGCCGGTCGTGGACGAGTGCCACACTGCTTTCCCTGCCACCGTTGAAAGCCTGTATGCCGCGCTGATGTCAATCGGCGGGGAGCGCGCCCCTCAATTCTTTGCCTTCGTCGGAATTGCATCTGCTCTCTTGGCGGCCGCATCGCTGTCGATGAGGCTGGGAGGCGGCGCGTCAAGCGCCTGGTGGACGGCGGCACTGGTGGCGACCGTGCCGGTGTTTTTCCGGGGCGGCTCGGACGGATTCATCGACGCGATGCTCGCCGGCTTCATACTCTGCGCCGCTCGCATTGGATTTGACGCCACGCAAAGGAAAGAGTTCGTGCTGTTCGGAGTTCTTTCCGGCATCGCGCTCAGTGCGAAATACACCGCGCTGATTGCCTGGATCTTGCTGACCTTCTGCGCGTTCGTGGTCGCGGTTCGCTCTCGCCATCGAGGCTACGCCGCTGTTCTGAAGGATCTCGGAATCGCCACAATGGCGGCGGCCGTGATCGGTTGCCCCGCGTATGTGCGCAACTGGATCCTGCTTGGCTGCCCGATTTACCCGCCGCCGCCGATGCTTGCCCGGTTCTTTCATGTGAAATATATGAGCCCCCAGGCGATCCAATATCTCACCGGCTGGATCGAGTATTTCGGCAGAGGAATGAGCCACGGGTTCTGGAGCTTCTTGAAGCTTCCACTCAATTTGACTTACCACACTGCAAATTTCCGAGGGGCGGGAGGAATCGGCCTGGTCCCGCTGGCGTTAGCGCCTTTTGGCGCGGTGGCAAGCTGGCGCAATGGATTCGCAAAGGGGCTGATCCTGTATGCCACGGTTCAAACGATGGCGTGGTTCGTCACGGATCAGGAAGCAAGATTCTTGATGCCTATCTATATTCTCGCGGTGATCTTCGGAGTAGCAGGCTGGGAATACGTCAATCGTCTGGGGACGAGATATGGCAGGGCGCTCGCGGGGCTGGTGGTGGCGTGTTCCATTCTCTACGGTTTGGTGATGATTGTTTCGGGAAGCCGAGAGGACATGCACGCGGCCCTATCCGCATCGTTCGAGGCGAAGCGCAGGAATGCGGAAATTCCGTACCTCGCGAGCTTTGAATATCTGAACCGGGAGCCTTCCGTGAGAAAAATCCTCATTCTGAATCCATACGTTCCGGGCTATTACTGCGATAAGCCCTATGTGAAGCCGGTGGGCAGGTGGGGAGAGGAAACAATTCCGGAAGCGGCCAATCTGGAAGCTGTTTTTTCGCAACTCCCGGCTCTAGGCGTCACGCACGTCCTGGACAGTGGTGGGATTTACGGGGGTTTCCGGCTGGCGCAAGACCATCCCGGGCTTCGGTTCGTGTTTCAACGGCCGGATCAAAGGATCTACGCCGTAACTTCCTTGCCATGAGAAGAACTCATTTCATAAATGATTTGCGTCAGGGCACGGCTTCAGCCGTGCCGATAAAGTGCGGAGATCTCAGGGGTTTTAACCCCTGAGGCTTGCAGCATCAACTTCGATTCAGTTTATGAGACTAGTTCATTGCAGGTGAATAGCGCCCGTCAAGCAGTTTCGTGGCGGCTCACGTTTCTCCCTCTCCCGAAGGAAGCGAAACCGGCGCGGCAAAACCGGAATCTGGAGCTGTAGCGCTGAGTGTTTTCGGCGCAGGCTGCCGGATTCCTGTGGGCTGGAATCTTCTCGCCAGCTTGTGTGAAGGCCGCTCAATCACGAGATAAAACAGGTAGGAGACACCGAGCAAAAATCCCGCCGTTAGGCACCAATCGGAGATGTACCCCAAATTCGGCACATGAAATTTTTGAAGAATGTCCCAGGCCGGGATGTGCATCAGATAGAGTGAATAGCTCCACGCGCCTGCGGATGCGAAAAGCGCCAGCGGCTTGTGGTTCGCGCCGTAGGCGATCTCCTTCCTAAGCCAAAAATAGGCCAGTATCCCAAACCAGAGCATCGTCTGTGTGTAAGGGATTCCCGCCTGAAAATTCAGCGTCTCGCACACCCAACTCCCGGCCCATGCCAGGAATCTCCATCCCCAAATAGTGTAAGGTGATTGGATCGAGGGCAACTGATCGCTGATTTCCGCGAGGTGACATCCGAGGAGCCACACGGGAAGAAGGATCAGCGCCGTGCGCAGCGGTCCGTATCCGGTCCAGCTGGGGTACCGGCGAATGCTGGACGTGATGACGGCGAGCGCCATGGTGCTTGATAGCAGGAGGGGCCATCCAAGGCGCATTCGCAAGAAACGCAGAACCGGATAAACGGCGTAATAGATCTCTTCGCAAAGAAGGCTCCAGAGAACTCCCACCCACAGCACCGTATTTTGTCCCAGAAGCGGCGCCCGGCTCCCTGCCAGGCGGTGAATGGCGATCGCGGCAAAGACGGGAACCAAGATCCGGATATATCGCCGGGCGTAGTACGGGCCGACGAGGAGATTTTCGCCGTGCCGGAAGGGCAGGTGAATGCAGAAGCCGGAGATCACAAAAAATCCCATCACCGCCGGGACACCATAGACGAAGGAACCCCAGATCCGGGGAAGGGTATGGCCCATCACGGATGTCGCTTCCGCCCCGGCAAAGAGCGGAAACACGCCGAAATGATCCATCACCACCCAGAAGGCGAGAATAAATCGAAGAGCATCCAGAATCGGATAACGCGGATTCTTTAGGGCCGATGGCGATTCGAGTGGCAAGGTTGACGCCCGAAAAACAATAACTCTCTCTTCCGGCGGAATGCAAGGCGGCGATGACTAGAAGCAAAACGAGAATCGCTCAGCGCGCTGCAAAGCCCGTGTGAGGCTAGCGAGGCCAGAGCCAGCCGAAGGTGCCCGCGGTGAGCAGGGCGTAGATGAGGCCATCGATCGCTTCCTTGATCACGTTGCTCCAGGGCTGGCCCTTCCAAATTCCGTTGCTCAAGATTCCCACGCCGTACGCCATGAACGCGGCGGTGCCGGCGATGCGAAACACGTGCCGGTAAGGCGCTTGCGGCCCGATGACATGCGCCGTGAGATAGGCAACGAAGAAGCTGACGATCAGACAATAGACGAACCACAGGCCGAGAAATTTCTGCAGCTTGATCGGGCCGCTCGGAAAGATCGTCAGGTAGCCTACAGGTCCTTGCTTGAATTTCTCCTGCACCGCCGGCGACTTCATTTCTTCGTGCGTTGTGTAGGGGAAGGTATAGAGGCCCGGCTTCAGGCCAGCCGGGCGCAATGCAGCGAGCACCTTGTCTTCATCGGGAAGCTGGCGATAGTCGTTGCGGTGATAGCGCAGGACCATGTGCAGGATCGAGCTGGCGACAAAAACGATCACGGCCGAGAGCAGAATCGGAGCCCAAAGTGCGGTGAGTGGGACCATGCGCAGCCTCCTTGGGACGCGACATCATGCGATTTTCCCCGCGAGGCTACGCTTGCCGGGGCGGGCGGTCAAGAGGGCCGGTCGGTCTGGTCCCAGCAGCCGTCGAGCGCATTTGCCGCTGCGGCGAGTGGCGTGCGCCAAAGCCGTGGGGTAAAATCCGGCCATGGCTTTGGAATTCACGACTTCGTATTTGTCCGACTCGATCTCCCTGTTTCGCTCCTACAAGAAACTCGCGGAGCGGGCGCTCGAGCAAGTAGCGGATGACCAACTGCTCTACACGCAGGACGAAGAGTGCAACTCGATCGCCATCATCATGAAGCACCTCGCGGGAAACATGCGCTCCCGATGGACCGATTTCCTTACCTCGGATGGCGAAAAACCCAGCCGCAACCGCGACAGTGAATTCGAAGCTCCGGCGAGGACTCGCGGCGAGCTGATGAAGGACTGGGAAGCCGGCTGGGCTTGCCTTCTCGGCACGCTCGAATCGCTGAACGACGCCGATTTGACCCGGCGCGTTCTGATTCGCGGGGAGGCGCACTCGGCGATGCAGGCGATCAATCGCCAGCTTTGCCATTACTCTTATCATGTCGGCCAGATCGTTTTGCTGGCGAAGCAGTTGCGCAAGGGGGAATGGACCTCATTGACCGTGCCTCGCAACAAATCGGCGGATTACAATCAGCGCGTGCTGAACCGCGAAATCAGCCAGCGGTGAACCACGGGTTCAAGAATTCCTCGCGGTGAATTCTCCGCAACTTTTCCAAGCTGTGTCGTCGTCTCTCTTCCCCAGCAACTCCGGCCTTGCGAGGACCCGGATAGGCAGATATTCTCCGGTTTCGATCCGGGAGGACGGATGAATCGTCTGAGCGCTCGCAAAATCGTGTGGAGCATGCTGGGAATTCTGGTCGCAATTGCGGCGACGCTCACGCCATCCGCCCTATCGCGCACCGTTCGCCTGCCAAACCGCAGCGAGCCTGAGCAGAAAATCATCGAGCAGGGGAAATTCCGGCTGCACAAGTTCGAGCAGCCCATTGGCGAGGAGAATTACGAAATTTCGAGCGACGGCGAATCCGTCAGCGTCAAGATGGATTTCCTTTTCACCGATCGCGGCACGGCCGTGCCCATCGCGGCTAGTTTTCAGGGGTCGAGAGACCTGACGCCCGCCGCCTTTGAAATCAAGGGCAAATCCTCCCGCGATTCCGAAATGGATGCAGCTGTAGAAGTCCAAGCCGAGAAAGTGCGGCTGCGCGACCGCGAAAAATGGACCGAAGCCGCGCGCCCGAAGCAATTTTTCACCATCGCGGGCTACGCTCCCGCGACGATGCAAATGCTGATGGTGCGCTACTGGGCGTCGCATGGATCGCCCGCCGAGCTCGAAACTCTTCCCAGCGGCCGCGTGAAAATCGAGCCGCGCGGGCAGGACACGGTCAGCGTCAACGGAAAAAACGTGACCCTCGATCATTACGCCGTGGAAGGGCTGATTTGGGGACGCGAAGCGCTGTGGTTCGATTCCGACCGCAATCTGGTAGCGGCGGTGACGACCGACGCCGAGTTCGATCATTTCGAGGCGATTCGTGATGGCTATGAGGACGCGCTCGGGGCGCTGGTCGGGCGCGCCGGCGCGGACGAAATGGCCGCGCTGGCCGAGATCTCGAAGGGAATCTCGGGGAGCCGCGCCGAGACGCTCGCTCTGGTCGGCGGAACATTGATCGACGGAACCGGCCTCGAAACCATTCCGGATTCCGCGGTGGTGATTTCCAAGGGGCGCATATTCGCCGCCGGGCCCCGGGAGAAAGTGAAAATTCCGCGCGGCGCGAAAAAAGTGGAGGTGTGGGGCAAGACGATTCTCCCCGGCTTGTGGGACATGCACGCGCACTTCGAGCAGGTGGAGTGGGGCCCCATTTATCTCGCGGCCGGAGCGACAACCGTGAGGGACTGCGGCAATGAATTCGAATTCATCACGGCCGTGCGCGATTCGATCGCCGGCGGCAAAGGACTCGGGCCGCGGCTGCTGCTGGCGGGAGTTGTGGATGGCACTGGTCCATTGTCTCTCGGCATTGAGCGTGTGGACACCGTCGAGCAAGCCAGGATGTGGGTGAACCGATATCACGACGCCGGCTTCCAGCAGATGAAAATCTACAGCTCCGTGAAATGGGAGGAGCTGAAGGCAGTCGCGGAAGAAGCGCACCGCCTGGGCATGAGCGTCACCGGCCACATTCCCGACGGGCTCGATGCCTATCAGGGCGTCGAGGCCGGAATGGATCAGATCAACCACATTCCTTATATCCTGGACATCATGCACCCGCGGCTGCCACTTGAGGCGACGGACGATGAATTGCTCCAAGCGGATGCCAATGTGGATCTCGCGTCGGCCGACGCGCAGAAAGCGATCGCTTTCCTGGTGGATCATGGAACGGTGCTGGATCCGACGCTCGCGATCTATGAATTTCTCACTGCCTCCACAGCGAAGCCCACTCAAAGTTTCGAGCCGGGCGTTGTGAAGGTCGCGCCGGAATTGGCGAGGCAGCTCACCGACATGGGGCCTCCGGGTCCGCGCACGGAACTTCACGAGAAAGCGCTTGTGAAGGCAATATCCGCCGTAGGGGCGCTGCACAAAGCCGGAGTGCCGATTGTGGCCGGAACGGATCAAACCGTGCCGGGGCACAGCTTGCACCGCGAGATTGAGCTGTACGTACAGGCCGGATTCACTCCGATGGAGGCGATCCAGGCTGCCACAATCGTGCCGGCGCGCGCCATGGGGCTTGAAAAAGAGCTCGGGACCATCGAAGTGGGAAAGCGCGCGGACTTGATCATCGTGAATGGCAACCCTCTCGAATCGATTCGCAACATTCGCAAAGTCGAGTATGTGGTCACAAATGGCGTGATGTACAACTGCGCGGAGCTCTGGCGCAGCGTTGGGTTCAAGCCTTAGGCCCCGGGAGGCGGAGAAATGGAAAAGTGGACGCGCAGGCGATTCTTTCTGGCATCGCTGGCGGGCGGGATTGCCGCCAGCGCGTGCCGCTTGGCAGGCGCGGTTAATCCTTCGGAGGGCGCGGGGCCCGGGCAAGGTGTTCGCCCATTGATTGTTTCCGCGCACAGAGGATTGCCGCATCTCGATGCAGGCATGGCGGTGCTGAAATCGGGCGGCGACACGCTCGATGCCGTTCTGGCCGTCGTGACCAGAATGGAGGACGACCCACTGGATGCCACAGTCGGAATGGGCGGCCTACCCAACGAAAACGGCGTGGTGGAGCTTGACGCGAGCGTGATGCACGGGCCGACGCGGCGCGCCGGCGCTGTCGCTTCGGTGCGGACAATCAAGAATCCGTCGCTCGTTGCAAAAGCGGTGATGGAAAAAACGAATCACGTGTTTCTCGTCGGGCCGGGAGCGGATCAATTTGCCGCCGATGAAGGCTTTCAGCCGGTGAAGAATCTCCTCACAGAAAAATCCCGAACTGCCTGGCTCGCCTGGAAGTCGGCAACGGCGGAAAACTGGCGGCCGGGTCTCGACAGCCCGGAGTGGAAAGAAAAGCTTGCCGCGCTGCTCGACACTCCGGAAAAGCGCAATTGGAAAGAGTGGGTCGAGCAGGTAGTGGCGCATCCGCCCACGGGAACTATCAACTGCCTTGCTGTGGACGCGAAGGGAGACATTTCCGGCACCACTTCGACTTCCGGTCTTGCCTGGAAAATCGCGGGGCGCGTGGGCGATTCGCCGCTGATCGGCGCGGGCCTGTATGTGGACAACGATATCGGCGCCGGAGGTTCGACCGGGCGGGGAGAAGAAAACATCAAGGTCTGCGGCGGGCACACGATTGTCGAGATGATGCGCAAAGGAATGTCGCCCACGGAGGCCTGCCTGGAAGCGATGCGGCGCGTGGCGCGCAATTACAAGCCCTATCCGGAGAGGCTGAAAACTTTTGAAATTGTTTTCTATGCGCTCAACAAAAACGGGGAACACGGTTCGGCAAGCCTGTGGGGAAAGTCTCTCACCGGCAAAGCCCCCGAGTACGCGGTGCACGACGGGACAAAGGCCCAGGCCCTGCCGTGCACTCCGCTTTTTGAATGATCCCCGCACTCTCACTGGAGTGGCCACGGCTAGTGCACCACCTGGGAGGCGAAGACAAGCCGGATGCCGCGTGTTTCCAAGCGCGGGATACCTTCAGCGAGAGCCGCAATCGTGGCTGCGTGGGGATGGCCGATGGCGACGGCCGAGCCGTCGCGTTGCGCGTCGCGCGCCGCGAGCTCCAGTTGCGCCAGGACGGCTTCTCGCGTCGGCGTGTCGTCGAGAAACACTTTCCGCGACGCGGCCCGAACGCCGGAGCGCTCAGCGGCATCGTAAGCGACAGTGGCTGCGGTGGTGCGGCTGTCGATGAAAAAAAGTCCGCGCTGATGTAACGCCGGCATCAGCTCCGCCATGAGCGCAGGATCGGACGTGGCGCGCGAGCCCTGGTGATTGTTCACCCCGATCGCGTGCGGAACCGTCTGAAGCATCCCCTCGAGCGCATCCTCCACTTGAGTTGAATTCATTCCCACATGGAGCTCAATCTCTTCCGGTTTTGCGCCATCCGATTCCGATTCCATCGGCAGGTGAAGCAGAACTTGATCTCCCCGGCGAAACGCTTCTTCGGCCACTTCGGTCGAAAGCGGCAGATGGGGAAGCACGGAGACAGTGAGAGGAAACGGCAGCGCGAACAGCGCGTCGGCCGCAGCACGATCGTAGCCGAGATCGTCGAGGATGATGGCAAGCTGCGGCCCCGCCGAGGCCTGCTTTTGCGTTGCAACTGGCTTAGCAGCCAGCGGCGTGACCACGTGGATCGTGTGGGTGCGCGTGCCGTGGAATGTATATTCGAAGCGGACCACGCCGGCGGAAGTGGTTTCGGCGAGGGAAAGATCGTGCCGGCGAGCGATGCCGGCGAGCGCTTGCGCGAGCGCATCGGCCTGATTCGCGCCGCTCAGCGTCACATATATGTTGTCCGCAGCAACGCGGGCCGAGGAGCGGCCGCGAGCGGGCGCTTGTTCGGGACGGATGGTGATTCCGGATCGGCGCTGCGTGGCTTTCTGCGCCGCGGCAACAATTTCGCCGGTAATGCCGCGCAATTCCGTTTTCGAGAGGGATTTCTTAGCGCAGCCAATCAGAAAGATGAAGACCGCCGCGAGCACGCCGTGCAAAACAGGACGCCACTTCCAACTCGCGATGGCCTGGTGAGGCTGAATCCGTTGAAGCACCAGGTGCGGGGCCGAGAGCCCGCGCGATCCGCGCACGGCGCGTTACGCGGCCTTTCGGGCGGCGGCTCCGCCTTGAAGGATCTCAATCGCGCGGCGGACCACCGGATCATCCGGCGAAACAACCTGGCCGGCTCCGGAAGGCTGGTTCTGATCGTTCAAGGCGGTGATGTCTTCCGCCGCGAGCCGCACCTCGACGGTGGGGGCAACTCCCTCCGCGGGAATCTCCTTGCCTGCCGGAGTGTAGTAATTCGCCACCGTGAGAATCAGCGCCGAGCCGTCGTCGAGCTGGACCAGCTTTTGCATGGAGGCTGTGCCGTAGGTGCGGTCGCCGATCGAATCGCCGCGGTGATTATCCGCAATCGCGGCAGCGAGGATTTCCGCAGGGCCGGCTGTGCCGTTGCCGATCAAGACGGTCATCGGCCCGCTCCACGCAACTTTCGTGGCATCCGCCGAAGAGACAATCGGAGTTACCGTCTGGCCCTTCAGCGTGGTGATCGTGCCGGAAGAGAGGAATAATTGCGCCGCGGAAATTCCCTCCTGGATGTCGCCGAGGGCGCACTGCCGCAAATCCAGGATCAACTTGTGCGCGCCTTGATGATCGAATTGGACGAGCTTTTCCCGGAGCTGCTTCGCGGTTCCCGCCGGAAATGAAAAAACGTGCAGGTAGGCCACGTCGCCGGACATCTTTTCCTCGAGAATCTTCGGAGGCGCAAGCTTTGCAAGGGTGATTGTGATTTCCTGAGGCTCCGCCTTGCCGCGCCGAATCAGCGAAACTTTCACCTCGGCGCCCGGCTCGCCGCTGAGGAGCAATTGGGCCTGATCGATGGCCATCTGGCTGGTCGTAAAATCAGCGATCTTCTCCAATACGTCGCCCATGCGCAGACCCGCTTTTTGCGCCGGGCTCTCGGGCAGAACAGAAATGACGCCGATGTACCCGAACCGCCTGGTGAGCGCCAGGCCCGCTTCTCCCCTGGCGTTATTGGCGGTCTTGTCTTTGTAATCCTTGTACTCGAGGGGGCTGAGGAACGCCGTTTGAGGATCGAGCGAGTCGAGCAAGCCGTGAAGAGCGCCGCTGGTCACCAGATGCATGCTGGGATCGTCCACGTAATCGCGCTGAATGTGGCCGAGAACTTCGCTGTAAACGCCCAGCGCGCGGAAGGCCTTGTCGTCGGAGGAATGGGCCAGGAGATAGCCGGTCGTCACGTAGGCGATGACGATGGCGGACAGCGCAATTACGATTTTCTTCGACCATGAACTCATTCGGATTCCCTCTTCCTCGCCTACAGTGAATTCAGATGCGATAGCCGGTGTGCGGGGTTCACCCGCGCCCCCGCCGTAAATTCGAATTATAACATCGCCTGCCCTGCGGGGCGCGGTTTTGCAATTGAGCCGCCTCCTGTTGGATAGGGTGCACGGACCCGCTCCTCAAAATCCGCCGATTGCACAATTGTTGTGCAAATCTTGCAATTTATTATCGGGATGGGAGGGAGCCGATCCTTTGTTTTCATAGAGTTACGAAAATTCAGTCTGAATGTCATTATCGGGCTGACCGCCGGAACTTGTCGGTCACTTATATTGCAGCAAAAGGACTTACAGGCAAGCCGGATGGAATTCGCAATCAAAAGACGGTTCCGGGCCGAGCGCGAAAGTGCACGAAGCGCGGATGGGGATCGTTGGAGCGCAGCCAGGAGTGGCTGCGCCACCACCCCGAGCGCAGCCCGGTCGCTGATTTCTCGAAGCAGATCTTCGCGGCGCCCCATGGCACAAGTCCTCGAAGCCAACTTGGCATGGCCGCTGAGAGATTGCAAGCGTCAATCCCTGTGGAGGTCCTGGGACACCCGGGGCAGCGCCGCAGCAAAGGCCAAGCTGGCGCTGCAATCTGTTGACACTGAAGGGAGATTGATAGAGCATGCCGACACCGTCGAGCACCCTTCAAGCCCTGTGGCAGGTTCGCTCCGACGCGAATCGGATCGCCAGGAGGCTCCTGTGAACGCCCCCAATCTAGTGAGTTCCAATAAGCGGCAGCCGGCTGCAATCTCGCTGGTGTGCTTGATCGCGCTGGCCCTGCTCTCGTCGGCCTGGACATACCAAGACAAGGGAGCCGACGAAATCAAAATCGGCGTGGTGTTGCCGATTACCGGACGCGAGGCCAAGCCCGGGCAATATCAGCGGGAGGGCGTCGAGCTGGCTATCAAACAAATCAACGATGGGGGCGGGATCTTCGTAAAGTCCCGCGGGAAGAAGCTCCCGGTGAAGGAAGTTTTCTATGATGACGGATCGGACCAAGCGAGGTCCGCGGGGATGGCGGAGCGGGCGATGAGTTCAGACGGCGTGGTCGGTGTCATCGGCGGGTATTCAACGGCTTTAGGCGAAGCCGAATCCGTAATGCCGGACCGCTATCAGACCCCACTGATCACGCCGGGAGCAGCCGCGACACAAATTTTTGGCCGCGGGTACGAGTACATGTTCGGGACACTGAGCCCCATCGATCTCCTCGGCTACACCACCGCCCAATACCTCGGAGACCTTGTGGACAAAGGAAAGCTCAGCAAGGGGCTGAAGCTGGCCCTGGCGCTGGAAAACACCGACCACGGCATCGATTACGGCCACGGCATTGAAAACTGGAACCGCGAGCATCCCGGCTATTTCACGGTCGTATTCAGCGAAAAATTCGAGCTCGGCGGAACGGATTATTCGGGCCTGCTTCAGAAAGTGAAGAACGCGCATGCGGACATTTTTCTGGCGGATGCGCACCTCCAGGATTACATCACCATGCACCGGCAATATGTTCAGTCCGGGATGTATCACCAGATGATCAGCTACGGCGCGCGAGGGCCGGAGGCGGACGCGCGCAAAGCGCTGGGCGCCGCCACCGATTACATTTTCGCCGGCATCTGGTGGTCGTCGAAACTCGCCTACCCGCAGGTACAGAAGTTCAATGCCGATTATCAGGCCTTCACAGGCCATCCGCCCGATTCCTGGTACCCGGCAACATCGTACGACGCGATGCGAGCCTTCGCGGTGGCGATTGAGCGCGCCGGGAGCCTGGATAGGACAGCCATCCGCGATCAGTTGCGCAAATTGGAAATGAAGGAGTCGCTCCTGCCCGGCCAGGTGTTGCGCTTCGGGAAAAACGGCCAGGTGAATCTTTCGTTTGTGATTGTTCAAAACAAGCCGGATGACAAAACGGACATCGTCTTCCCCGCCGATGCCGCCACCGGGGAGACAATTGCGCCCAAGCCGAAAGCTCACTGAGCGCGCCTGATCCATGAGCGCCGCCGACCTGCTGAACCTGTTCATCGCTGCGCTGCTGCTGGCCGGGGTGTACGCGGTGATGTCGGTGGGCATGACCATTATTTACGGCGTGATGAAAATCGTGAACCTGGCCCATGCCGGCTTCCTCATGCTCGGGGCCTATTTCGTGTATGAAGCCCATGAGCGGTTCCAAATCGATCCGCTGCTGGGCGTGCTGCTGGCATTTCCAGTGTTTTTCTTCATCGGAATGTTCGTGCACTGGCTACTGGTGCGGCGGATTCCCACATCCGATAAGCCCACGCTCACCTCGCTGCTTCTGATGTTCGGGCTGTGGCTGGTCCTGCAAAACCTGGGCTATTTGATCTGGGGCAACGCGGACCGAGCCATCCTGACTCCTCGGACGCTTTCCTCCTTTGAGCTCGGACCCGTCAGCTTTCCGACGGTGCGGCTGGTGGTGTTTGCCACCGCGGTGGTTTCGCTGGTGGTCCTGGAATTTGTTTTGCACCGGACATGGTTCGGCCGATCCGTGCGCGCATTGATGCAAAACAGCGAGGCGGGCAAAATCGTCGGAGTGAACGTGCAGCGGACGGCCCAGTTGGCCTTCGGAGTGGGAATCGGCTTTGCCGGAGCAGCCGGCGGATTGCTGGCGATGCTTTATTCCTTCAGCCCGGATTTTGGGAGGCCGTTTCTGTTGCGAGCCTTCGTGATCATCGTGCTGGGAGGGCTCGAATCGTTCGTGGGTGTGGCGGTTGGCGCAGTGATCCTGGCGCTTACGGAAACGTTCGTCATCCTGGTGCTTCCCGCCAGCTATCAGCCGGCCATTGCGTTTTCGCTGCTGGTCGTCGCGCTCGTCGTTCTCCCGGAAGGAGTCGCTGGACTGTGGAACAAGATGCGCCGGTGGGCGTGAGAGAGGCCGACACCGCCGCGTCTGGGGTCTGGCGGTTCGTCCCTGCCCTCGCGCCTCTGGTTGTGCTGGCAGTTTTTGCGGCTCTTCCGCTGGCCAACCCCGGGCCGAATACGGTCCGACTGCTGTTCGTGACACTCACGCTGGTGGCGATGAGCGTTGGATGGAATCTCCTGGGCGGCTTTTGTGGACAAGTTTCCTTCGGCTTCGCGGTTTTCTACGGGCTGGGAGCCTACACAACCGCGCTTTCGATCAACGGCGGCATCCCTCCCATGCTCGCCTTCCTGCTCGGGGCGGCTGTAGCCGCGTTCGCTTCGCTGCTCATCGGCCTGCCGACTTTCCGATTGAAAGGCCCTTACTTCACGATTGCGACGATCGGCGTCAGCGAAGCGGTGCGCGTGGTGATGACCAATGTTCCGTGGACTGGAGGCGCGAGCGGCTACCGAATCGTCGAAAAGGTGCGTTTCGTTCAAATTCACCATTACTACACCGGATTGGCCCTTGCCGCTCTCGCTGTGGGCATTTCGATTCTCGTGCGCCGCTCCAAATTCGGGCTCGCCCTCATCGCTGTCCGCGAGGATCAGGATGCCGCCTCGGATCTCGGCGTGAACCCGTTTACCACGAAATTGCTTGCCCATGCGCTGGGAGCCGCTCTCACGGGAGCGGCCGGAGGCGTTTACGCCCGCTATGCGGCCTTCATCGATCCGGAGGGCGTGTTCGCATTTTCTACCGGGGTTGCGATACTCTTGATGTCGATTATCGGCGGCATCGGCACGATCTGGGGACCTGTGATCGGAGCTTTTGTTTACGGCCTGATCCACGAGGAAGTGGTGGCTTACTTTCCCCAGGCGCACCTGCTCATCTTCGGGACGCTGCTGATTTTAATCATTCTGTTTGAGCCCGCTGGCGTGCTTGGGCTGTCCAAAAAATTGTTTTCAGTCTTCCTGCGGAGAAAGAAAAACTGATGCCTCCCATTCTCCAGGTGGACCGGATCACGAAGTTTTTCGCGGGGCTCGCGGCATTGAAGGACGTGACGTTTGACGTCGAGCCCGGCGGAATCTATGGCCTGATCGGCCCCAACGGCGCGGGCAAGACCACCTTGCTGAGTATCATCGCCGGATCTCTTCGCCCCACCGGCGGAGCGGTGATGTTTGAAGGAATCGATCTTACGAAGAAACGGTCCTTCGGGGCGGCCCAGGTGGGGGTCGTGCGGACGCATCAAATCCCGCGGCCGTTCAAGTCGCTCTCCGTGCTCGAAAACGTGGAAGTCGGGCTTCGCTTCGGGCGCGGGCGGGGCGCGGGCAATGCGGTGCACGAAACGATGCAGATCCTCGAGCGCGTGGGGCTCGCCCATGCCTACCGCCAGAGCTCCGCCCGCCTTTCGGTGGGCGATTTGAAGCGGCTCGAGCTGGCGCGATGCCTGGCGGCGCGGCCGAGCGTGCTGCTCTGCGACGAAGTGTGCAGCGGGCTGACGGAGCTGGAGAGCGGCCAGGTGCTCGACTTGCTTTGCGACATCCGCCGGTCGGGCACCACGATCCTGTACGTCGAACACAATTTGAAGGCCATCATGAAAGTGTGCGATCGAGTGATCGTGATGAACTACGGACAAAAGCTCACCGAGGGCTTGCCGCAGCAGGTGCAGAATGATCCGGCAGTAATCGAAGCCTACATCGGCAAGCCGGCGGGAAAATAAATGTCTGCGGCGTCCAACGGAAATGTCCTGCTCGCGGCGGAGAACCTCGAGATCGCCTACGGAGCGATTCAAGTGGTCTGGGGCGTCAGCTTGAATGTTCCGCGCGGAAAGATCGTCAGTATTATCGGGCCCAACGGCGCCGGTAAAACCACCACCCTGCTCTCTCTCTCAGGGCTTGTTCCCGCTCGCAAAGGCAGGATTCTGTTTGACGGGCAGGACGTCACCTCCAAGCGGGCTCATGAACGCGTGCGCCTCCATTTGTCGTTGATCCCCGAGGGACGCCAGTTGTGGCCGCGCATGACCGTGGAAGAAAATCTTTTGATGGGAGCCTTCTCGCCGCCGCTCCGTGCGAATGCGAGCAAGAATCTCGAACACGTCTATGAAATGTTTCCGCGCCTGAAAGAACGCGCCCGCCAGATTTGCGGGACTCTCTCCGGCGGAGAGCAGCAGATGTGCGCCATCGGCCGCGGCATGATGTCTGAGCCGCTGCTGCTGCTGCTCGACGAGCCTTCTCTGGGCTTGGCTCCCATCCTGGTGGAGCAAGTGTTCCAGATGATCCGCCGCATTGCGGCGCAAGGCGTCACCATCCTTCTGGCCGCGCAAAACACGGAGTATGCTCTCGAGATTTCGCACTACGCCTACGTGATGGAGTGGGGCAGGGTGGCGCTCGAGGGAACGAGCCAGGAATTGCGCGCCAGCGAGCACGTCCGCCGCGCTTACCTGGGCGCCGCGAGTTGACCGAAGCTTTTCAGACCGCCAGGAGTGAAATGAACCCATCTCACAAAGCCGCTTTGTAGGTCGCGGTTCCTTAAAAATGAGTGCGGCTTCAGCCGCTGAGGGCCTTAATTTGAAGATTTCAGACAGTCGTTGGCGGGCGTTGTACTCGATTTGAAAACAAAGCGGAAGCAAGCTTCCGCACTCCAAAGGTCTTGGTGGGCAGCGCTCAGATAAATGGGGTTCAACAGAGCCGGATAACTTTATCTAGGATTTTCCGGGCCGCGGGTTTTTCGCGCTTGGATACTTCCCCACGAGATTCCTTGCTTTCTGCAATTCGGTCCGGCGCGACGTCCGCTTGCCCAACTTCTGATTGAGAAACCGCTGCTTCACGTTTCCGCCTCGCGCCGATTCTATCTTCCTCAACCGGCGGAGCGCTACTTGTGCGCAAATCCGTGGCGAGCCGGGTGAATCTCCAGTGATTCCTCGGCGTCAATCGGCGCGGCGGCCGTCACGTAGGTCTGCGAAATGCGGTCCTGCCAGGTGAAGTGATCCTCATCCCAGATGGCCCACAGGAACCCGAGAAACAGCGCCGCTCCGGAGAGGATGTATCCGAAGCTGCGCCAGAGGAGCTGGCGGGTGTCCGGGAGTGTTCCGTCGAGGCGGACAATCGTCAGTCCCCGAAGCTGCATTCCCGGCGTGGCCCCCGCAAAGGTGGTGAAAATGAAAAAGTATTGCGCGTAAAACAGAAAAAATGCCGTGAAGTAAACAATGGCATCCACTTTACCGAGCACGATTTGCCCGCCAAGCGACCGGAAAAGCGGCAGGAAGAGTCCCAGAAATCCGGCACACGCCAGCAGCAGAAAGATGCTGTCGAGCGTTCCAGCCATGCGCCGCTCGGCGAGGCTGGCGACGGGAACCAGCGCCGTCTGCGGGCGCGCGCGATCGCCCGGCGTGCTTGAAAAATCGAGCTCCGGTTGTATGCAAATTTCCACGCGCTCGGATTGTCGCGGGCGCGAAGCCGGACGCGTCCGGGGACGCTCGCGCAATTCCTCCTCTCGGTCGGGACCGGGGAACAGGGGAAGTTCGGTGTCGGGCTGCAGCCGGGCGCGGCGGGCGCGGTACTCATCCAGACGCCGTGCAACTTCGCGCCGCCAGTCGAGCTCTCCATCATCCGCGCCGACCACGACTTCCTCCGGAACCTCGTCGGGCTCAACGGCCTGGACGTCGCAATAGGCGCATTTCTGCAAATCCTCGAGCAGAGGAACTCCACACTTCGGGCAGGTGTGCATCACTGGTGCGTTTTGCGCTGCGGACGTTCCAGTGGCCAGAACGCCCACATGCTAGCACGGCGGCGCGCGCCCATCCATCCCCGGGAAAAGGGTGTCGCCAACCGAGCAACCCGCCCGAGAGCACTTGATTCTCAAGCGGTGCGCCCTTGCGGCGCCCGGCCGGCCCTTACGTCCGCGGACCAGAGCGGATTGCGGGCTTGCAACGCGCATGTTAGGCTCGACATTCCTTTTTAGCATTTCTCGGGCGATGCCAGACGCTACGGTCTTCCAACCTGCCTGCAGGTTCGCGCGATTCACCCGCTTGCTCCTGATTTGGATTGCAGCGGCCGGTTCTGTATTTGCCCAGGGGAATCAGAGCGCAAGCGTGAGCGCCCCGCAAAAAACCGCGCCTCAGGTGGGCGCTGCGCAGGCGGAATCCACGCTGGAAGCAGACCAGCAGCGGCAGGTGGGAAAGATTTTCTACGCCGACGGGCACGTGGACGTCCACTACGAAAACACGCGCCTGCGCGCCGACCACGCCGAATATGACAGCGAAAGCCAGGTCGTCACCGCGCACGGGAATGTCCAGCTCGATTACATGACCCAGCATATCGAGGCCGAAGAGGCGCGCTACGAGCTCCGCACGGGGCACGGCGTTTTTCACCATGTGCGCGCGACTTTCGCTTTGCAGCGCCACCCCTCGCCCACTTTGCTCCTCAGCCCGAATCCGCTCTACTTCGAAGCCGAGCAAGTGGACCGCATCGATGAGCAGCATTACAAAATCCGCAAGGCCTGGCTCACGGTTTGCGAGCCGGGCCGGCCCACGTGGAAGTTCTATGCGCCGGTGGCGAATGTGGAGTTGCGCCAATCGGTCCATTTGCACAACGGCAATTTCCGGCTGTATTCGATTCCGGTGGTGTATTTGCCCTACTCGACATTCCCCGCCGAGAAAAGGCGCGATTCGGGATTCATGATTCCCGACCCGGGTCACAGCTCGCAAAAAGGAGTGGTCCTCGGCGACGCACTTTACTGGGCGCCGCTCGATTGGATGGACGCGATGGTGGGAGCCGCGTGGTTCAGCCGGCGCGGCTGGAGCCAGCGCGGAGACCTGCGCATGAAGCCGTGGGAAAACGCCCGACTCGATGTGACGTATTTCGGGGTCATCGACCGCGGCTTCCTGGCTCCTCAGATCGTGGGCCCGCCCATTTTCGAAAAACAGGGCGGCCACGAGGATCATCTCGGCTTCACGGCGCTTCTTCCGGATGGCTGGCGCGCCGTGGCGGACCTGAATCAGCTCACCTCTCTCACCTTTCGGCTGGCCTTTGCCGAGACCTTCACGCAGGCGGTGAATTCGGAGGTGCACAACGCCGCTTTTCTTACGAATAATTTCGACGGCTTCAGCCTGAATTTCGCAGGCCTGAGCTACCGGAACTTCTTGAGCGCCATGCCGCAATCCACGATCACGCTGCGAACGGCGCCGGAAGCGAGGTTCAGTTCCGTCGATCAGGCGCCTTTCCGGCAGCTCCCGCTCTACTTTTCCTTCGATGTTTTCACCGGCGCGGTGCACAAGGCCGAGAGCGTGACTCCCTTTGCCACGCCGCGATTCATCTCGCGCAGCGAGTTTGCGCCCTCGGTGACCATGCCGTTCCACTGGGGGCCGTGGCTCGACGTGACGCCGAGCTTTACTCTGCGTTCCACCTACTACGGCGGCCAATTGGAAAACGGCCTTTTCGTGAACGACGGCTTCCTCCGCACCACCGAGGAGTTCGCGGTAGACATTCGTCCGCCCACGATCGAGCGCGTGTGGGAACGCTCTGAAACGAAGTGGAAACACGCGATCGAGCCCGACATCGTCTATCGCCTGGTGAACGGAGTGGACCATTTCAGCCGCTTCGTCCGCTACGACGATGACGAAACACTCAGCGACACCAGCGAGATCGAGTACGGAATCACGCAGCGGCTCTATCGCCGGGACGCAGATGGAGACGCCGAAGAATTGGTGAGCTGGCGGCTCGTGGAAAAATACTACTTCGATCCCACCTTCGGCGGCGCGCTGGTTCCCGGGCAGCGGAACGTCTTGCAGGCTCTGGACTCTCTCTCGCCTTTTGCCTTCGCCGATTCGCCGCGAAATTTTTCGCCGATCGTCAGCGACCTCCGCATAATGCCGGGAAAACGCTACGACATTCAATTCCGCGTGGATTTTGATCCCAAGCGCGGCCAGATGACCGCCATCGGCGAGCTGCTGAAGCTGAAGCCGTACAAAGAATCGTTTTTTACTTTTGCGCATTTTTCCGCGATCAATCTTCCAACCCCCGCCTCGGAGAATCCTCCCGACTTCATATTCGTTCCGCGATCGAATCAGGTGCGCGCGCTCGTCGGCTACGGCGATTTGACCCGCCGCGGATGGAACGCCACCTTCGGAGCGAGCTACGATCTCACCCAGGGGGAGTTTCAGAATCAGATTGTGCAGGTGGGGTACAACGGCGATTGCTGCGGACTGGGCTTCGAATACCGGCGGCTATCCTTCGGCACGATCCGCAACGACAATCAATTCCGCATTGTCTTCCTGATCGCGAATATCGGCTCGGCCGGAAACCTCCGCCGCCAGGAAAAAATCTTTTAAGATGCCGCGCGCTTCCTCCCGATCTGAAGATGAGCTGGCATTTCTCTCGATCCCGGAAGCGGCGCGGCTCCTGCGGCGCAAGGAAATCTCACCGGTTGAACTTGTCGAAGCCGCGCTCGCTCGAATCGAGCGGTGGAATCCGGCCATCAACGCGTTTCTCACGGTGCTTGCAGAGCGCGCCCGCCGCGAAGCGCGCGCTGCCGAACGCGCACTTCTTCGTGGGCACGCAAAGAGTCCCCTGCATGGCATTCCCATTTCACTCAAGGACAATTACTGGACGCGCGGCGTCCGCACGACAGCTGGCTCGAGGATTCTCGCCAATTTCATTCCCGATCGGGATAGCGAAGTAGCCGCCCGGCTGGCGCAAGCAGGCGCAATTCTTCTCGGCAAGACCAACCTCCACGAGTTCGCTTACGGCGCAACAAACGAGAATGTACATTACGGCCCCGTGCGTAACCCCTGGTACCGCGAGCGCATCTCGGGAGGATCGAGCGGTGGATCGGCGGCGGCAGTCGCGGCGGGCATGGGATTCGCCTCCATGGGCTCGGACACGGGCGGCTCGATCCGAATTCCTTCCGTGCTTTGCGGCGTGGTTGGGTTAAAGCCCACGTACGGACTGGTGAGCGTGGACGGTTTGGTGCCTCTCTCGAGGACTCTCGATCATGCCGGCCCGATCGCCCGAAACGTGACGGATATCTGCATCCTGCTGGAAGCGGTCGCCGGGAATTTTCCAGAAGGCTTCGCAACTCCGAACCATCGCGCGCTTGGAAAAACCCGCGCGAAACGCATTCGGCTGGGCCGTCCCCGGCATTATTTTTTTGACCGCCTCGACGATGAGGTACGGCGCGGCGTGGAGGCCGCCGCAGCGACATTCCAATCGCTGGGAGCGGATATCCGGGAAGTCTCCTTGGCAACGCTGGCCGATGCCGTCGAACCGAGCACGAATATCGCGCTCGCCGAAGCTACCGCCTACCATGAATCGGAGGGATATTTCCCCGCGCGTGCCGCGGAATATGGCGAGGGCATCCTGCGCCGGCTCGAAATGGGGCGCGAGGTTCGCGCGGCGGATTATCTGCGGGCTTTCGAAGTGAAGCAGCAAGTCACCGACGAATTCGAAGCCGCGCTCGCGAAAGTGGATGCGATTTTCGCTCCGGGGCTTCCCATCGCCGCGCCAGCGCTCGGCCAGAAGGAGGTCGCAATCGGCGGCGAAAAGGAGCCGGTCCGCGCCGCGTTGATAAGGCTGAACCGTCCGGCGAATTTTACAGGGCATCCTGCCATCTCGATGCCTTGCGGATCCACTGGCGACGGCTTGCCTGTGGGAATTCAATTGATCGGGCGGCATTGGGGCGAAGCGCGCTTGCTCCAGATTGCTCTGGCCTACGAAGAAGCAACCGAATGGCACAACCGCCATCCGCATTTGACCTAACTCTGCCGGGTTCAACGCATAGCTTCGGATGCCGCCTGGCAATGGATGGCGCAAGGCACAGCGCCTTCGCGCCGCGTCAACCAATCTGCGAACACGAATCCGTAAACGCCGACCGCGATTCCGGCGAGCACGTCGGCCACATAGTGATACCGGCCATAGACCGTTGCCACGCACATGCAAACGAAAAAGGGCAGGCACACCCAGAAAAGCCACGGGCGATACCTTCGCGCGGCCATCAACGCAACCATCGAGCCTGCCACGTGGGCGGAAGGAAACGCCGCGCCGTGCACGCGCCCGAACCGCTCGATGAAATTGATTGCGGCCGTGCACCATCCCCCATCGAGCGGTTTCATATCGAGCGCGGCCAGCGAATAGTGCGGGCTTTCGATCGGGAATAGCAATGCCACCACGTAAACGGAATAATGCGCGATGCCCGTCGAAACCATCACCATCCAGTACGCGAGCCTTTCCCGCGCGGCATAAAGCATCGCCGGAAGGATGAAAAGGTAAAGAAAATAGGTCATGTAAGAAAACTGCATGAAATCGTTCATCGCCGGACTTGAAAAGCGCGCCAGCCACACGGCGGGATGCACTCCGGCAAGCCCGAAATCGAAGGCAATCAGCCGGCGGTCGAACCACCCCGGAAAAACGATGTGCACGAGCCTTTGCAATTCCTCGAAGCAGCCGAGATAGAGCAGCAGCGGATACCAGTGCCGGGCAAATCGCAGCGCCCTGTTGTCCGTCCCCGCCGCAGACCACGCCAGCCACAGGATCCCCGCGAGCACGCATGCATGAGCGGCAAGATAGAGCGCGGCATGCGGCAGATTGCGATGGAACAGGAACACCATCAAGTTGAGCCAGGTGAGATAAGCGAACGTCACCCATTCAAACGCCCCGCACGCAGCAAGCAGGCGCGTGAAAAGTTCTGACGACATGTTGCCGCGGCTCGCTTTTGGGGCGCGGGACCATAGAACCGCGTCCGATTCAACGGCTTGCTCCGCGACTTGTCCGGGAATTGGCTTCATCGTCCCGCCTTCGACGCCAGCATGGGCGGCTCCCCCGCCGCTCTCGATTCTTGGGCGCGAGTCCAATCGCAAACCTGCCACCCGAGCCGGCGCGCGCAACGCAGCAGCCACACCGATGGATTCACCGCCACCGGCCTGCCCATGGACATCAGCATGGGCAAGTCCGCCATCTCGTTGCCGTAGGCGTAGCACTGTTTGAGATCCAGGCCGCGCCGCTCGGCAATCAAGCCGAGAGCGCGGACTTTCGCTGCGCCGGACAAATGCTCGCCCGCAACCCAGCCGGTCCAGCGTCCGCCGGCCGTTTCCAGCTCTGTTGCGCAAATCTCCACCGGCCTCGGTAACTTCGCGGCAACCGCGCGCGCCAAGGGTGCGAGCGTGCCCGTGAGCAGAATCACTTCATGCCGGCGCGCGAAATGCTGCGCGACACAGTCAATTCCATCCGCGCAGAGCGGGAACGATCCAAAAGGTTCCGACGCCATCCACTCCGTTGCCAGCGATTCCGGCAACCCGGCGAGATACATCTTGTTGGCCACTGTCGCAGCGCGCGGATCGCGAAGAACGAACTTGCAAAATTGCGAGAGCCAGCTCCGCACGTGCGCGCTCATGATTGCGTCCCGGCTCAACAGATAACCGATAAAACGCCATTCGAGTGACGGCGGCGGCAGCAGCGTGCCGTCCAGATCGAAGAACGCTGCGACCTTTTGGGCTCCGCTCATCGCGCGGCCTGCGTCGCCGCCATTCGGGCGGGCCGCTTCTCGAGCGCCGCGAGGTACCGCTGGCCTTCCCACAGCACGGGGACGGCGCGCACGAGACAAAAAATCACGGTGGCAGCTACCAGGAATTGCCCTGCCTGCTGCCCCCAACTGCGCAAACTCAAGCTGAGCCATGCAGCCGGCCAATGAGGCAGCGAGTGAAGAACGCCCAAATAACAGAAGCAAATGCACTTGAGCCCTGCGTAAGCGGCGCGGCTTGCGCGGGAAGCTACCAGGCTACGCCCCCACCATGTCTCGAGCATCGAATTGCGTCCAAACCCGGTTCGCCCGGCCCGGGCAGCGAGGCCGCGCAGAAAATCCGTCAGCGTGCCGCGGACGAAGAAAACCACCGGCACCCACAGGGAAATCAATCCGCTCACCGCAAAGAAGGTGAAAAAGAGATTCTCCACGACGCGGTCGCCCAGTATGTCGAGCTGCGCGCCGAGCGGCGTAGCCAGGTTGCGGGTGCGCGCGATATAGCCGTCGAGGCCGTCGAGGGCGATGGCGGCGACGATGAGAAGCACGGCGGCGAAATCCGCGCAGAAAATGTCACCGGCAAGCATGAATAGCATCACGGAAGTGAACGCCGTTCCCACACGCGCCAGAGTCACCTGATTGGGTGTCATGCCGCCTCCTCTCTCGCCGGAATCGTTCACGGGCCCGCACCGCTCGCGGCAAATTGCTTTGCCGTTCCCGGCTCCAGCGAGCGGGCCCGCGCCAAAATAAATGGCAAGGAGAGGGCCACGCAGCGGTGTCCGCATGTTGCTGTCTTTTCAGTCGTTTACGAGGACATGAGAGGGCGAGGCGCCAACTGCCTCGATGGATTCTCACGACACTTGGAGGAATTCCCTGCGCATCGCTCGCCCGACAAAAACCGTGAGCGCCCGTCTAAGGGATGTGGGAAAATTGAGTGTTGAGCCAAGGCCGGACGCGCACGCGGTGCATCCAATTGGCTTCAAGAGGACGTATATACGTCGATGGTAGACGTCTCCATCTTCGCCGCATTTGTCGCCGGCCTCGTTTCGTTCCTTTCGCCGTGCGTGCTGCCGCTCGTGCCCGGATACATTTCCATGCTTTCCGGAATCGGCGTCGAACAATTGAAAGAGGACAAGTCGATTCGCGGCGGCTTGCTGGCATCCGCGCTTGCGTTTGTGATTGGATTCTCCGTCGTGTTCATTTCGTTCGGCGCATCGGCCACGGCAGTAGGCGCGTTTCTCGTTCGCAACCGCAATCTTCTTGCGCCCGTAGCCGGCGCATTGATCCTGCTGTTCGGGCTTCACCTGATCGGATGGCTCGTAAAGATTTCCGTGCGCGCGGGCTTGATAGCCGGTGCAGCGCTTGTTGCTGCCGGGGCGGTGCTCGCGTATCACCCGGGGCTCGTGGGCGCATGGCTGAAGCCGGTTCACGTGTATTCGCTCTCGCTGGTATTCTTTCTCGGGCCCAGCCTCACGCGCTGGCTGAATCGCGACATTCACTTCCGCCATCTCGGCGGCCAGCCGGGGCCTCTGAGCGGATTTTTGATGGGCTTCGCATTTGCCTTCGGCTGGACGCCTTGCATCGGACCGATTCTCGCAAGCGTGTTGGGACTAGCCGCGACGCGCGACACGATCGGCCAGGGAATAATCCTCCTGTCGTTTTATTCCGCCGGCTTGGCGATTCCTTTTCTCGTGACCGCTCTCGGCATCGGCGGGTTCTTGCGGTTCTATCAACGCTTCCGGCGCCATTTGCACACCGTCGAAGTGTTCAGCGGATTTTTGCTGCTGGCGGTCGGAGGACTCGTCTTTATGAACCGCCTGACATGGCTTTCCGGCAAACTGGGTTTCTTGAACCGATTTTCATGGTGATGGGAGCTTCAAGAATGAAGAGGTGGTTGAGCGTTTCCCTGCTGCTTGCTTGTGCCGCAATTCTGGCGGCCGATATTTCGGGCTGCAATTCGCGCGGATGGCTGAAAGCATCCGCACAAGAGAAAACGACGGATGCCCAGGATTCGAGCAAACTTCCCAATGAACCGGATGTCACCTTCAAGAATTTGGAAGGACAAGACGTCCCGCTCGCAGGATTCAAGGGCAAGGTTCTTGTGGTGAATTTCTGGGCCACCTGGTGCGAGCCCTGCCAGACGGAAATACCGTGGATGATCGGGTTCCAGCAAAAGTACGCTGACAGAGGATTCACCATGCTGGGCGTCGCAATGGATGACGAAGGCAAAAGCGTCGTCCAGCCATTCGTGCAAAAAACTCAATTCGACGTGGATGGCCGCAAGGAAACGATGAATTATCCTATCGTCCTCGGCAATGATGATCTCGCGGCCAAATTCGGCGGACTGATCGGGCTGCCCACTACGGTCGTGATCACGCGCGACGGAAAAATTCACCGCCGCTTCATCGGCATGGTGGGCCACGACGAACTCGAAAAAGAAATCAAAGCCCTGCTCTGACATGCGGAAGGCATCGCGCCAGGGGCGGTTTCTTGCTCTGGCCTCCGCCAGTGGAGTAATCTTCTTTCGCCATGATGGACGAGCACGAATTCCAGAAAAAATGCGATGCGGCGTTCGAAAGCCTCACCAAGCGTTTGCAGGATCTCGGCGATACACACGATTTCGAGGTCGAAGGCGGCAGCGGGAAACTTGAAATTGAGTTTGAGGATGAGGACAACACGCGGTTCGTCATCAGTCCCAATACGCCCGTTCGCCAAATCTGGATTTCCGCTCTCACCACGAGCTTCAAACTCGGCTGGTCCGATGCGGCCCAGGCGTTCGTGCTGGATAAATCCGGCGAAACGCTCAACCAGGTGATGAGCCGCATCCTCACGGAAAAGCTGGGTTCGGCGGTACAGGTCTAGGCCGGCAATGCGCCGCTATTCCGCAATGATTCTGCTCGGCATTGCTCTCGCCGCAGCGGGCACGTCTTTAATCGTGCCGGCAACTGCCTCCTCCGGAATGCAGGATGCTCCGGCGCTTCCGGCTCCTTCAGCGGTAGTGAAGCCGCACACGTACGTATCGCTTGAGCCGGTGCCGCGGGGAACAGAATTTCAGATCGCGGTCGTTGTGGAAATTGCCCGTGGGTTTCACATGAACTCCCACAAACCCACCGACGCATACCTGATCCCCACGACTCTCACGGCACAGCTTCCCGCCGGTTTCCGGCTTGTGGACACACTTTATCCCGCGGGGCGCCTTGAAAAATTCGCGTTTTCTCCGAATAAGCCTCTGGATGTGTACACGGAAAAAGTGAATTTGCGGTTGAGGCTCGCTGCGCAGGCCGACGCTCCACTCGGCAACGCCACAATTCCAATGACGCTCCGCTACCAGGCCTGCAACGACTCTGCCTGCCTTCCCCCCGTCAAAGTGCCCGTGGAAGCAAAATTCGTGGTGGCCGCCGCGGGAGCAAAGGCCAAGGCCGTCCATCCGGAGCTCTTTTCTCCGCTCATCGAAACCAAATAATCTTGGGAAATCCGGCCGAAGTTGCAGCCGGTGCCGGTCTGGCTCCCTCAATATCCCAAACCTCCCCACGCGTCAGCCATGCCGACCGAGGCAAGCCTCGGTTCGAGTGATTGGCTTTTGGTATGCCGCAGTCGGCGAAAAGCGGGAGCAAGCTCCCGCACTCCACATGAGCGGAGCTGGAGGCAGCGCATCGAAAGATTGGGAAATCAACGGAGCCAGGCGGGCTTTACTTCGCGGAAAGCGCTGCGACAGCGCGGCGCATGCGCGCGATCACGCGCTCCTTCCCAATCACCACCATGGATTCGAATAGCGGCGGGGCCACCGCGCGGCCCACGATCGCCACGCGCGTGGCATTGATCAGCAAGCCCGCTTTGACGCCTTCAGACGCGGCAAGCCCGCGCAGCGCCGCATCGCACGAGTCGTGATTCCAATCCGGAACCGCCGCAAGCGCCTCGGCCAATTTCCCGAGCAGCGCCGGCAGCTTTTCATCTTTCCAGAATTTCTCGCGCGCTTCGGGCTCATATTCGAAATCATCGGTGAAAAAGGCGCGCGCCCAACCGGAAAAATCCGTCACGAAGCGCGTCCTCGGACGAATCAGATCCACCGCGCGCGCAAACCAGGCTCGATCCGCGCCGGCGGGCGAATGATCCCAAAGCCCCGCGCGTTTCAATTCCGCTTCGACGTAGGGAAGAAGTTCCTCTACGGGAGGCTTTTGCAAATACTGCGTGTTGAACCATTCGAGCTTGGCGCGATCGAAGATCGCGTTCGTGCGGCTCACGCCTCCGAGCGAAAATCGCTCGATGAGCTCTGTTGTGCGCAAATATTCCGAATCACCGCCGGGCGACCATCCAAGCAGCGCAAGAAAATTCCGGAACGCCTCCGGCAGAAATCCCTCTTCAGCGTACGACCCCACGCTCGTGGCGCCATGCCGCTTCGAGAGCCGCGTCCGGTCCGGCCCCAGTATGAGCGGCACGTGCGCAAACACGGGCGGGGCGGCCCCGAGCGCACGATAGATCAGCACTTGCTTGGGCGTGTTCGACAAATGATCCGCGCCGCGAATGATGTGCGTGATCCGCATCTCGATATCATCCACCACGACGCTCAATTGGTAGGTAGGCAATCCGGACGAGCGCAGCAAGACGAAATCTTCAATCTCCGCGTTCTGCACTTCGCGCGGCCCGAAGACAGCGTCCTCGAATTGCGTTGTGCCGGTCCGCGGAGTCTTGAAACGAATCGCGCGAGGAATTCCCTGCGCCTCTTTGGCGGCGCGATCGGCAGGGCTTAGTTCCCGGCAAGGGCAGGCCGCGGCTTTCGTGGCCTTCGCACCCTCGTCGTCGCCTTCGCCCTCCTGTTCCTCCGCCGCATCGCCTCCCGCGTATGCCGAGGGTTTGCAATAACATGCGAAAGCCGCGCCCTCGGCCAGCACGCGCTCGGCGGCTGCGCGATACATCTCAAGCCGCTGCGACTGGAAATAAGGCCCCTCGTCCCATTCAATCCCGAGCCATTTCAGGCCCTCGAGAATTCCATCCACCAGTTCCGGCCGGTTGCGCTCCACGTCCGTATCTTCAATGCGAAGAAGAAGCGTGCCGCCTTCGTGCCGCGCAAAGAGCCAATTGAAGAGCGCCGTCCGAGCGCCTCCCACATGCAAATAGCCTGTGGGTGAAGGCGCAAATCGCACGCGCGGCTTTTGTGAAGAAGTCATTCGGTTTGCTCTTTTCCCAGATTCGGAAATTATTCATCTTAATGGAACGAGCAGTGAAAATCGAGCCGTCGTCCGGCAGAAGACTCTGAAATGGCAGGATTTAGTACTCGGGTACCGTTGACCGCGTGCTTCGCGCGTCCCATATTGACTGAGCGCTCGTACCAGTATCGCACGGGTGTTTCCATCGCCCGTTTTGGAATTCCGCAGGAAGCCTGGAAGGCGTTGACGCCAACGAAACTCTGCTGGACACGCCTCCGGGCGCCTCGGGAAATTCTGCTATTCTCGGGAGAAGTCCGCGGTGCCAGGGACACGGAGCGTTGAGTTGTTGAGCCATGTCAACATGAGCGCCATCGTGCTCTTGGTCAGCGCCCTTCTGCTCGCCGCGTTTTTCCTCTACGTCTACCGGCAAAAGCGGCAGCAGTACCTGCTTGCATGGGCCATCGGCTGGTTCTTCATCGCGCTGCACACGCCGAACTCCTCCGTGGGAGTGCCTGGATACCCACCGCCCTGGTTTAACACTCTGAACGAGTGGCTTCTGGCCGTTGCCGCCATCTGTTTCCTCACGGCGGCGCGCCTCTATGCGCGGCTGAGCCTTCAAGTGCGATGGCTGATCGCGGGCGTGGCCGGGGCCGCCATCTGGGCCCTGGCGCACTCGCGCGGATGGATCGGAGCGCCGCTCGGACTCGGCGTCGCGCTGCTCCTTTTCCTGATCGCGCGCACCTTCTGGGAAGAAGGGCGCAAGCAGGAATCGCGCGCGGATTTGCTGCTCGCGATCACATTCGTGGGCTGGGGACTGCTGCGTCTCCTGACCGTATTTGAAGCGCGGCTCGGATATTTCGGCGGGAAGGATTTGCTCCCACTGGTGATGTTGCCGGAACTTTTCGCCGGTGTATTGATGGTGATGGCGGTGTACGAGGAAGAGCGCCGGCGCGTGGAACGCAACATGCTCGCGCTCTCGAATCTGAACCTGGCGACATCGAGCTTCGTCGGCGGCGAGATTCAAAAGATGCTCGCGCAGGCGCTCGACCGAGTCTTGAACGTGGTGCGCATTCCCGCCGGAGCGCTGATTCTTCATTATGGCGATCCGGAAGGGCCCACGTCGGTCGTGGTCACCGGACTCGGCGACACATTCTGTTCCGCGATTCAGCAGGAAAATCTCGATGAGTACGTTGTGAATCTGGTGGCTCGCCTGGGCGGGCTCGTCGTGCTGCGCAATCTCGCGAGCGATGCGGGCTACAAAGCGCTCGAGAAAGAAGATTCCTTCCGCCTGGTGCGCCAGATGCTGCTCGCGCAGGAGCTGCGCACGGTGGTGGGAATCAGCCTCCAGGCAAAAGAACGCGTCTTCGGCGTCCTGCTGCTCGGAACGCCCGACACGCGCAACTTCACGCCGGCGGAGCTCCGGCTTCTGCTGGCGCTCGGCCACCAGATCGGCATGGCGGTCGAGAACAGCTACTTGATTCAGCAGACGTCGCGCCGCAGCGAAGAATTGCACGTGCTCAACGAAATCGGCCGCGCGCTCAGCTCCACGCTGGAACCGGAACTGTTGTTCGAAAGAATTTCCTCGGAGATGCGCCGGTTGCTCGACGTGAGCAGCTTCTTCATCGCCCTGATTGACCGCAAGTCCGGAGAAGTGCGCTTCGAGCTCGAGGTAAACGAAGGCGAAAGGAAGCCGAAGCGCTCGCGGGCCGCCGGCAACCACCTGGTGGAGTACGTTGTCCGCACCGCCCAGCCTCTCTTGATCCGGGATCATTTCGACGCCGAAACCGCCCGCCTCGGATTCGAGCCAGTCCGCCGGCCCGCTTCGCTCTGTGCCGTGCCCCTCATCCTCTACGATCGCGCCGTGGGCGTGATGGCTGTTCACAGCCCGCAGGAGCGCGTGTTTGACGAAGGCCATGTGGAACTTCTGCGCGTGCTGGCGAGCGAGGCGGCGATTGCCATCGAGAATGCCCGCCTCTTCCAGGAAGAGCAGAAAAAGTCGCGGCAGCTTCAGCTTCTCAACAACATATCGAGCCACGCGATCCGCACTCTCAATCCCGAAGAGATGCTGGCCAAGATCGCCGAGGAAATCGAGACCGGCCTCACCTACGACCACATCGGCGTCGCCATTCTCGACTACTCCACCAAGGAGCTCCTGATTCAGGCCGAAGCCGGGGAGCGCCGCGATGCTGTGGGGCGCCGAATCTTGCTGGGCGAGGGACTCGTGGGCCAGGTAGCGCGCAGCGGGCACGTGGGCGTCGTGCTGGAAGTCAACAGCCAGTCGCCGCGCCCGGTGCTGCCGGGCACTGTTTCGGCGATCGCCTTGCCGGTTTCCTACGCGGAGCAATTGCTCGGAGTGCTTTACGTCGAATCTTCCGTGCGCTGTGAATTCAACGAGCAGGAAGTCCTGCTCCTCCGAACGCTCGCCGATCTATTCGCCGGCGCCCTGCACAACGCGCGCACGTTTCAGAAGGCGCAGGAACAGGCCATCACCGACGGCCTTACAGGCGTGAAAACGCACCGTTTCCTGATGGAAGCGCTCTCTTCGGAATGGAAGCGGTCCACGCGCGCGAACCGTCCGTTCGCGCTCGTTTTGATGGACCTCGACCGTTTCAAATTCGTCAACGATTTCTACGGCCACCTCGAAGGCGACGTCGTCCTCCAGCGCGTGGGCCACATTCTGGAGCAGAATTGCCGCCGCTCGGACGTGGTGGCGCGTTACGGCGGCGACGAATTCGTCATCCTCATGCCGGAAACAACCGTCGAGCAGGCGCGGCAGCTCGCGGGCAAACTTCGCGGCTGGGTGGCTTCCGATCCGCTGCTGCGCGACAAAAACATCACCGCCAGCTTCGGCATCGCCAGCTTCCCGGTGCACGGCTCGACGCCCCAGGAACTTATTCAGGTCGCTGACTCGTCGATGTACCTATCCAAGCACCAGGGCGGCAACTCGGTTTCGAGCGCCGAACAGGGCGACTCGGACGACACCAAGCGCTGGAAGAAAGATGTGCTGGAAGCATATCTCGGCGTCACGCTCAAGCGCCTGTTTTCCACCGGCCCCGAAGCTTTCGAAGAAATCTATCGCCGCCTCGAACAATTCACCCGCTCGCTCACCGAACAGGGCGGCAATCATCCCGACGAAGGGCTGCCGCCGGCGGTGGTCGAGACCGTCACTTCGCTCGCGCTGGCGATCGACGCGAAAGATCACTACACGCAGGGCCACTCGCAGAAAGTTTCCGCGTATGCCGTGATGATCGCGCAGGCGCTGGGCATGCCCGCTCACGATGTGGAAGAGATTCGCCTGGCGGCTTTGCTGCACGATATCGGCAAGGTCGGCATTCCCGAGGGCATCCTGAACAAGTCCGGCCCGCTCGATGCCTCCGAGTGGGACACGATGAAAACTCACACCGAGCTGGGCGCCAAGATTCTCGAGCCGCTCGCGGCGATGAATCGGATCCGCCTGATGGTCCGCCACCATCACGAATTCTTCGACGGCACCGGCTATCCCGACCGCCTCGAAGGCGAACACATTCCTTATGGCGCGCGCGTGATCGCCATCGCCGACGCCTACGACACGATCACCTCGGCGCGCACGTACAAAAAAGCGCGCACTGCCGAAGACGCTTTCGGCGAGCTCGAACGCTGCGCCTCCAACCAATTTGATCCCGAGCTGGTGCGCCTGTTCATCGAAACCATGCGCCGCGCCCCGCGCCCCATCGTCGAAACCGCCGCCGTCTCCGTCTCCGACTTCTCCGACGAAATCGCCGAGTAGCTGCCCAGTCTTTTCTTCGTAGGGGCATCCGCCAGAATTCTGGCGGACCGTGCCCGGATTCGTGCTCCGCTTTCAAATCGTAGAAATGCGCGGAGCGCTTTCAGGTGGGAGCCCCCTGCTTTAGCAGGGGGAAGCCGGACTTCAGTCCGGCGAAAGCAAGTCCCAAATTTTAACTGGGCTTTAGCCCCGGGTATTCTCGAGGCCCAGCGCTAAAGCGCAATAAGAAAGAGCGAAGCCTTCTTCCGGAGCGCTGAAGCGCTCCTCCGCCGCATAAATGCGGGGGCTCCCACCCACAATTCTTCGGACGCTTTTTCTCCAAGTTTTCCACCCTGCTAAAATCACTTACGTCTTCAATCCGCCTTGAGGAGGCCCCCATGCAAACCGCCACAATCAAATGGCTCGGCGGCAACGAGTTCCGCGCCACGATGCCTTCGGGCAACGCCGTCACGTTTGACGCCGGCAGCTCGCACACAGCCGGCGCCGGACCGATGGAAATGTTGCTCGGCGCGCTGGGCGCTTGCACGTCGGTGGATGTGGCGATGATTCTCGCGAAAAAAAGGCAGCCTCTTGCGGCGCTGGAAGTGAGCGTCTCCGGCGAGCGCGCTCCGAAACCGCCGGAGGTCTGGACGAAAATCGAAATGGTCTATCGTCTCAGCGGAAAGCTCGATGAGAAGGCCGTGCGCGACGCCATCGAGCTGAGCCAAACGAAATATTGCTCCGTTGCCGCCATGCTCGGCAAAACCGCCAAAATCACTTACCGCTACGAAATCAGTGCCTAACCGTCCTGACCGGGATTCGGGCCCGCCAAAAACCCGCCGTCCAGCACCAGCGATTGCCCGGTCATGAACGACGCCTGTTCCGAGCACATCCACAGCACCGCTTCTGCAATTTCCATGGGCTTCCCAAACCGCCCAATGGGATGAAAACCGGCAATGCGCTTTCGCACGTCCGGCTCGCCGAACAGGCGGTCCGACATTGCCGTTACGATTACCGCAGGACACACTGTATTGACCCGAATCCCGCTTCGCGCATTTTCCAGCGCAGCAGTTTTCGTCAGCGCCATCACCCCATGCTTGCTCGCGCAATACGCGCCGGCTCCCGCCGAGCCGATCAGCCCCGCGATCGAGGCCATGTTGACGATCGCTCCGCCGGATCCCTGCTTCAGCATCTGCTGAATCTCGTACTTCAAGCAGAGCCACACGCCTTTGAGATTCGTTGCGATCGTGCTGTCCCAAATTTCTTCCGGCTGCTCGGCAATCGGCATCCACTCGCCTTCGATTCCCGCGTTGTTGAAAGCGATATCCACGCGCCCGAATTTCTTCACGGTCTTGCGAACAAGATCCGCCACTTCGGCCGCGCGGGAAACGTCGGCCTTCACAAAAAGCGCGTCGCCCCCGGCGTTGCGAATGAGCTTCACAGTTTCCTTTCCTTCCGTTTCGCGGCGCCCCGCAACAGTCACTTTCGCGCCGGCTTTGGCAAACAGCACCGCGGTATCGCGGCCGATGCCGGATGTTCCTCCGGTCACGATCGCAACTTTGCCGGGTAGTTCCGCTTTCATGATTTCTCCTTGTGACGCGGGCTGCGGCATGAACTGAAGCGCCTGAGTTTAGGCCCTCGAGTCGGCAGAGGTCAATCCAAGGCTGCTCCGCAGCGAGCAAAGCAGGCGAGGATGCTGTCAATGGAGCGATTCTTGAGATAACCTTCAATGGCCATGCCTGAATTCACACCACTAATTAGCGGCTTGTCGTTCACCGAGTGCCCGCGCTGGCGCGATGGCCGGCTCTATTTTTCCGACTTATACACGCATCGCGTGCTGGCCGTAGCCATGGACGGCACCGCCGACACAATCGCGCACGTGCCGCAGCAACCCTCGGGCCTCGGCTTTATCCCCGACGGCCGTTTGCTGATTGTCTCCATGCGCGATCGCAAAGTGCTCCGCCGCGAGGCCAATGGCTCGCTCGCGCTCCACGCCGATCTCTCCGCTCTCGCTCCGTGGCACGCAAACGACATGCTGGTCGATCACGATGGCCGCGCCTGGGTGGGCAATTTCGGCTTCGATCTCACGGGCGGCGCCCCTCCGCGCACAACCGTGCTCATCTGCGTCGAGCCTGACGGCGCCGCTCGCATTGCAGCCGACGGCCTCGGCTTCCCCAACGGCATGGTGCTCACGCCCGACCGCAAGACGCTCATCGTCGCCGAATCTTTCGCGAGCCGTCTCAGCGCGTTTTCCGTTTCGGGCGGCTCGCTCAGCGAACGCCGCACGTGGGCCGCTTTCGGCAATCCTCCTCGCTCAGCCGATCACAGCAGCGCGCTCCGCGAACTCGCGGTCGCGCCAGACGGAATTTGCCTCGACGCAGAAGGCGCCGTGTGGGTGGCCGATGCCACCCACCAACGCCTGCTTCGCGTTGCCGAGGGCGGCCGCATCCTCGACGAGCTTACCGCCGGCGGCCTCGGCCTCTTCGCGTGCATGTTGGGCGGAGACGACGGCCGCACTCTGTTCGTTTGCGCCGCCCCCACGTTCCGCGAAGCCGAAGCCGCCGCGAATCATCGAGCCTCCATCCTGATGACGAAGGTCGACGTCCCTCACGCCGGCCTGCCCTGAGAAGCCCACAGCGCGGGCTTCGAAGGCCTTGCTCATCAACGGGTTGAGGACCCCACAGTTTCAGCCAGCGTCTTCCACACTTAATCTGACGGTCATCCTTCTGCAAGATGCGCGTGTTACGAATTTTCCGGGCAGCGGTTCACCGTTCCTGGACGACGCCGCCAACGCCAAGGATTTCTCGGATTTATTCGAACCCGGAGTGATTCCGGGCGAGCCGTAAGAAACCTTTCCTCGTACCACCTCTCGCCGTCGCCCCCGGGCGCAGAGGCCGTTCACCCCACGGTCTCTGCGCCTTCCCTCTATTTCAGCTTGGCGTATTCCGATTTCGCAGCGTGCAGGACTGGGACGAAAGGGACCACCCCCTCACCTTCGCGCCCTTTTGCTCATCATTCTGAGTCCGCCGTCATTCTGGCGGACGAAGCCTGCCCGCCAGCTTTGTGGCGGGAATCTCTCTTCTCCCGACTCCTCCTCCCCGCCCCATTGCTCGTCATTCTGAGGTTACCGAAGAATCTCTCTTCTCCCGACTCGGCCGCTGCGAATCCGAGCGAGGCCTGCCCTCGGGAGCGCGTCGTGTGCGTCCCGGATGGGGTAGCGGGACAGCTCCCCCGTGTGGGAGGGTACGCCGCCCCTCTCCCCCGCTCAATAGCTCGCAAGATCGGCTCTGCATCGCGCCGCAAGCCCAATTACAAGAAAAACCCTAGGCAAAGCCGGACCTGTAGCTTTTGATTACCCCGTCATCTTAGTGGCTCAGGAAGAGCAAAGCCAAGATCGCAAGGACCACTACGAGAAGAACGATAACTCCCGGCCTCCTCGAGGAGGCCAGCGGATAGTACGTGCGGTTGTAGATTCCGGTGCCTGGGATCGAGACGTGGGTGTATTGTCTGCCTACAGCGTCATGCCCGATACGCAATCCTCCCGTGCCTACAGAGAACCCAAATCCCTTCTTGGAGATATTAATTCGAGCGGGTCCCAGGTTTATTCTTCGCCTCCAACTCCAAGCCATCTCGGTGGTCCTCCCTTAAGATCGCTCGCACAAACAAGGGTCATTTCGCAACCCGTAGTGGGTTAAGAGGTGAATTTGACCAAGAAACTACGCGATCGCCCCGGAACTGAACGTGTGAATAACCGTAGGTCCAGACGTAATCCGTGAATGAGCTCGGTGTTCCTTGTATCGCCAGCACCTCGTCCTTTGTTGAGCCGAC
>Ga0187781_10000106_pt1 | contig 54300 bp, 44 predicted proteins | sample 0715_SJ02_MP02_2_FD_132447 | JGI IMG/M metagenome (GOLD analysis project Ga0187781, IMG submission 132447) | Tropical peat soil microbial communities from peatlands in Department of Meta, Colombia - 0715_SJ02_MP02_20_MG | ecosystem: Environmental > Terrestrial > Soil > Wetlands > Peat | place...
ATTCCAGGCGGTGCACGAGGTCTGGTGCGGCTCGTTGAGATAGGACCGGCCTGTCTCGTTCATCACCCACAAGAGCGACGACGGGTACCCCGGGATGTTCCCGCACTGACCGCACGACTTGTGGTGCCACAGCCGGTCCGTCGGGATGCGTTTCGGCCGGCCGAGGAGATTCGTCACCTCGACGGGTCGGTTCTCCGGTCGGATGCGATGGACGATGATTTCCCCTTTCGCCTCGAGCCGCTCCATCTCTTCGCGCACGTCGACCACCTTCTTGCCCGGGCCCTGAGTGGGGGCACGTTGCTCGGCCACCAGGGTTCGGAGGTCGGTCGCATCCAACATGTATGTCCCCTCACCCGGGGGAGACCGGCCTCACGGCGGACGATGCGGCGAGCTCGGCGCGGAACTGCTCCTTGAGTTCCTCGAACTCCTCCCGGCGCTCGTCCACGAGCTCGATCAGCATCTCCGTGAGGTCCGGGTCCACGCCCCTGAGCATGTCGAGGACGCCGGTCTCCTCGTAGATCCGGAACAGTTCGAGCGAGGTTTGGACCGAAACTTCCCACGCCGCGCGGGTCGTTTGCAGCACGTCGATCGGAATCGCCTTGCGGAGCACCTCCAGGGGAACTCCCCACGTTGCGTCGATCCGGGTTGCGGTCGGTCCCCAATCGCGGAAGAACTCGGGCTGGATCATGTCCGGCGATAGCTGGGTTCCTACCGTCGAAAGCAGCTTGAACGTCCTGCCGAACGGCGCGAGGGTCCGGCGGGCGGACTCGAGCCCGTGGCGGACCGACAGCTCACGCATTACGCTGATGATGCCGCCGATGTCGTTCCCGAAACGACATTGCATCGTGCACGAATAGCACTGACAGCAGGCCCAGATCTTCTCCTGCATCGCGTCCCACAACGTGGCCGCATCGGCGTGGATCGCGACCTGGAGCATCTCCCGGGGCGAAAAGTCGTAGAACCGGGCGGCCGGGCAGCCGGACGTGCATTCCCCGCAGTTCAGGCATCCGAGGACGAAACGCTCGTAGCGAGGGTCGCCGTGGAACTCGGAGAGCATCGTTTCGGAGAGCTCGCGCTCCTCCGGGGTCCGATCTCGGTGGCCATGGAGCGAAACAGCGGGAGTTTCCACCTCTTGGGCTTCGGTGTGGCCGAGCGTCCGTCGCGACAACCGTGCTACGGCGCTCATCTGGTCCCCATCGACCGGCGAGTGGTTTTCGCTCGATGCGCCGATAAGCGATGGGTCGAGTGCTCTCCATGATTTTTCTACCGGCTCTGACAAATTCTGCCCATAAGCCGGGATAGGCAGGTCCCCCCCGGGAGGACCCGACGGACCAATTCTCGAGTCACTGTTATGTGGGCACCCGGGTGAAGTGGAACGTGCCATCCCCGCGACCCCGCGTGCTCGTCCTCGGGCTCGACTCCGTCTCTCCCGACATCCTGTTCGAGCGGTTCCTCCCGCAAATGCCCCGGGTCCGGGAGTTGCTCCAGCACTCCAGCTACGGTACCTTGCGCAGCGTCGACCCCCCCATCACCGTGCCTGCGTGGGCGGTGATGTTCTCCGGAATCGACCCCGGTACGCTCGGGCTCTACGGCTTCCGCCACCGCCGTCCCGGAAGCTACTTCGACCAGTACGTGCCTTCGTCCAGCACCATTCTCCAGCCGCGTCTCTGGGACCTCCTATCCCGGGCAGGACGGCGGGTGTGCGTGGTGGGGATGCCTCCCGGCTATCCTCCGCCCCGGGTGAACGGCGTCTACGTCTCCGATTTTCTCACCCCTGACGGAGCCACGGACTACGTATTCCCGGGTTCGTTGCGGGCCGAGCTCGAGAAGGTCACCGGCGGCTACCCGTTCGATGTCCTCTTCCGGGTCGGGGACCGAGAACGCGTCGGCCGGGAAGTGATCGACATGACGCGTCGCCATTTCGCGGCGGCCCGTCATCTCTGGTCCAAGGAACCGTGGGACCTGTTTGCCCTCCACGAGATCGGCCCGGACCGAATCCACCACGCCTTCTGGAAGTTTTTCGACCCGCGCCATCCCCGCTACGAGGAGAACGCTGTGCTCCGGGGGCTGGCCGAGTCGTACTACGCGATGCTCGACGAGGAGCTGGGGCGGTTCCTCGACCTTGTTCCCAAGGATGTCAAGGTCGTCTTTCTATCGGACCACGGAAGCCAGGCGATGCAGGGGTGCTTCTGCATCAACGAGTGGCTGATCGCGAAGGGTTACCTCAGCCTGAAGGGCCCGGCACCGGCCGCCGGAACGCCGCTCGAAAAGACGACCATCGACTGGCCACGGACTCGGGCGTGGGGTGCGGGAGGTTACTACGCTCGGATCTTCCTGAACGTCAAGGGCCGCGAGCCCGACGGCGCACTCGACCCGTCCGAAGTCGCCGCGTTCTCGGCGAAGCTCACCCGCGAGCTGGGCGATGTCCGCCGCCCGGACGGCGGGCTGCTCGGGGTCGAAGTGAAGGTACCCAAGGAGATCTATCGGCAGGTCAACGGCGATCCCCCCGACATGATGGCGTACTTCGGCGATGTCGCATGGCGAAGCGCCGGCACGCTCGGCTACGGCACGCTGTTCCTCCAAGAGAACGACACAGGTCCGGACGACGCGGTACATTCCTTCGATGGCATCTACGCGGTCGTGGATCCTTCCAGCGGTTCGAAGGGCCGCGGCGCGGCCCACGATCTCATCGACATCGGGCCGACGATGTTGTCGTACTTCGGCCTGCCCATCCCGTCGATCGTGCAGGGCAAACCGATCGCCGGGTTCCTCTGACGGAGAAAATCGGGATATCTTCTTAAGTCCCAAACGACCGGGAGCGGCGCGGAAGGATGGCGAACAAGGGCTTCTGTCTCTGGTTCACGGGGCTTCCGTCGGCGGGGAAGACGTCGATCGCGCAAGCCCTCATCCCGCTTCTGCGCGGCCGGGGCTGGAACGTGGAGCTGCTCGACGGAGACGAGGTGCGCAAAGGGCTGAGCGCGGATCTCGGGTTCGACCGTGCTGCGCGCGAGGCTCACGCGGGGCGCGTGACGTTCGTGGCGAAAGTGCTCGCCCGGAACGATGCGATCCCGATCGTCGCCCTCATTTCGCCCTACGCGACTTCCCGCGCGCGGGCCCGCTCGGAGATCGGCCGATTCGTGGAAATCTATGTTACGACCCCGATCGAGGTCTGCGAACAGCGGGACGTGAAAGGGCTCTACAAGAAGGCCCGCCGAGGAGAGCTCCGAGAGTTCACCGGCGTGGACGACCCGTACGAGGTTCCGGACCGTCCCGAGATTCGCGTCGACACGATTGACCGATCGCCGGAGGAATCGGCGAAGTTCGTGCTCGCCGAGCTGGACCGCCTCGGCTGGCCAAAGCACCCCTAGAACGGCGGTCGAAGGGCCGGGTGCCAACCGTCGCTTCCGGCCGCGGGCGGGCTGGCCTGCGATTAGTGTCTAATAGACTCGGGGTTCCCTTTTCCAGGCTCCCATGATACCTCCCGCCCACGGCGGACACCTGGTGCACCGGCTCCAATCCCCCGGAGAGCTTGCTCGCCGGGAGTCGGAGGCGAAGGACCTCCTTCGGATCTCACCGCACATCGACCAAGTCTACGACACGGAGAAGATCGGACTGGGAGCGTACAGCCCGCTCGAGGGATTCCAGGACGCTGCGTCGGTCGCTTCGGTGATGTCGAAAGGGAGGCTTCCGAGCGACGTGGTCTGGCCGATGCCCATCGTGCTGACGCCTAGCGGACCCGCGAACTCTTCGGTGGTCCAGCGCGCCCGCCCGGGGGACGATATTGGCCTACTCGACCCGGCGGGTCGGCTTTTCGCCCTGTTTCATCTCGAGGAGAAGGCGCCGTTCCCTCGCACCGAGGTCGCCCGAACGATCTACGCCACCACCGATCCGAACCATCCGAACGTCGCGGACCTTCTGCTGACCGGCGAGACGGCGCTCGCGGGAAAGGTCGACCTGTTGCGTCGCCTCGACCTGCCGACGGGGCCGTTGGAACTCGCCCCCGAGGAGACCCGCGCGGAATTCGTCCGACGAGGCTGGACGAACGTCGCGGGCTACCAGACCCGGAACGTTCCCCATACCGCCCACGAGTACCTTCAGCGGTGCACCCTCGAGCGGGACGACATCGATGGCCTCCTCGTGCATCCCGTGCTGGGCCGGCTCAAGAAGGGGGATTACCGGCCCGAAGTGATCCTCGAGGCGTACCAGGCCCTCGTTCGCCACTATTACCCCGCGGGCCGGGTGATGCTGGCGGCACTCAGCATCACGATGCGCTACGGAGGTCCGAAGGCCTCCCTCTTCCTCGCTATCGTGCGCAAGAACTACGGCTGCGGGTCGTACATCGTCGGTCGGGACCAGGCAGGGGTCGGCTCGTACTATGACCCGTTCGCCTGCCAGCGCATCTTCGATGAATTCCCGATCGGTGTCCAGGTGCTCAAGTTTGCGGAAACGTTCTACTGTCGCGACTGCGGCGGCATGGCGTCGGACCGCACGTGCGCCCACCCGGCCGAGCGACGGATGAACACGAGCCAAACCCGGATCCGGGAGGCACTCGCGAGGGGTGAATCCTTGCCGAGCGAGATCATCCGCCCCGAGGTGGCGAAGGTCCTTTCCCGGGGGGACGTCCTGATCACCGACTGAAGGGGTCCCACCGCGGGCCCAATAGCTAGGTATTTAGACCCCCAACCGCCCAATACTTAGCGCTCATCCTGCGGGAACCCTCGTTCATGGCGGCAAGTTCTGCGTCGGCGAAGTCGAAGAATGCGTTCTTTCCGGCGGAAGCGCCCCACGTCACCCGACCTCGCGCGAGCGGGATCACGCATGTTCTCGACCGCCTGCAGGGGCTCCACAAGGACGAGCTCACCTACCTCGCCCCGTACTTCGATGTAGCGAAGATTGGCTGGGGGCTCCCCCTCCTCCTGCCCCGGGAGAAGGTCCGGGAACGGGTCCACATGTACCACGATGTCGGGGTCGAGACGTGCACCGGCGGCACCCTCCTCGAGTACGCAGTGGCCCACGACCGCGCACCCCAGATGATGGACGAGGCTCGGAATCTCGGTTTCGACGTGATCGAGATATCGAGCGGGATCATCGAGCTGTCGTTCGCCCAGATCGAGCGTCTCGCGGAGGCGGTCCGCAAGCGAAGCCTGGGGTTCTATATCGAGGTCGGAAAGAAGGACCCCCAGCACCAGCTCTCGCTCAAGGAGACGAACGTCCAGATCGCGCACGCGCGCACGCTCAACCCGAAGCGGGTCATCATCGAGAGCCGTGAGTCGGGTCGGGGTGTCGGCATCTACGACAGCGACGGGGCGATCAAGTGGGACTGGGTTCGGTCGATCCTGTCCGAGCACCCCGCCGAGGAATTGATCTTCGAGGCCCCCCAGGAGAGCCAGCAGGTCCAGCTCCTGCGCGAACTGGGGGCCGAGGTGAACCTCGGGAACGTCGCGCTCGGGTCGATTGCACCGCTCGCCTCCGAGCGTCTCGGCCTGCGGGGCGAAACGTTCGGGATGATTCGGCACGCTCGACCCATCGGCGGCCCGCCCGCCGCGAAGTTCCTGTATTTCCTCTTGGAGACCTACCGGGGACTCGACCAGACGCAACTCGCTCACATGTCGCGGCTCCCCCGGCGGACGGTCCAGAGCGCCCTCGAGTCGCTCCGGCGGCAGGGTCTCGTTCAGGAAACGATCTCGCTCCACGATTCCCGTCGGCGGGAGTATCGACTCGCCTGAGATTCTCTTGCGGGGCCCCGAAACGCCCTTGAGCGCTCTGGCTCTGGCCTAGTCGATAACGTGACGGCATCGTCCTCTCCGAATCTCTCCGGCCGCGTCGCGGTCGTCACCGGCGCGACCTCCGGCATCGGGCGCGAGGTCGCGCTCGGCCTAGCCCGGCTCGGCGCGCGCACCGTGGTCGTGGGCCGGGGCCCGGGACGGGCGAATCAGGCCGCGGCTCAAATTGCGCGGGAGACCCAGAACCCGAACGTGGAGGGTCTCGAGGTTTCCGACCTCGCGGTGATCGCGGAGGCTCGGTCGCTCGCCGCGACGCTGCTCGACCGGTATCCCACGTTGCACATCCTCGTGAATAACGCCGGGGCCTACTTCCGACGCCGGATGGTGACGGCGGACGGGTTCGAACGGACCTTTGCTCTCAACGTCCTCGCCCCGTACGTCCTCACCGCCACCCTCGGGCCGCGCCTCATCGCGAGCGCGCCTGCACGCGTGGTGAACGTGGCGAGCGAGGCCGAACGGTCGGGTCGGGTCGATTTCGACGACCTTCAGTTCGAGCACGGCTATCGAGGATTCCGCGTCTACGGGACCTCGAAGCTCGAGCTGATCTGGTTGACCCGCGATTTTGCCCAGCGGTTTGCCGGCAAAGGCGTGACCGTGAATGCGGTGCACCCGGGGTACGTGCGCTCGGGATTCGGACTCAACAACGGGGGCGGTACCGCTGTTGCCCTGCGGATCCTCGGAGCGCTGTTCGCGAGAAGCGTGGCCAAAGGCGCGGACACGGTGACCTGGGCGGCGTCCGCGAACGAGCTCGCCGCGGAGAACGGGAATTACTATCACGACCGGCTTCCGTTGAAGGGCACTCCGGCGTCTCAGGACCTATCGAGCGCTCACCGGCTGGCCGAGGTTTGCGCGCGGCTGTCCGGAGTTTCATCGTAGCCCACTCCTTCGATGGCTCGGGCCCGGCCCGCAAAACTCCAAAACCCCGCTGGTCTCGGCGCCCGGTCAAGATTGAAATAGCGACAGGGCATCGCTTTACCTCGATGTCCGGGCAGCCGTTGACCGGTGAGACAAGCACGGGAACCCCGACGTCGCCAACCTTCGGACCGAACCCGACGGGACCCCGGGGCCCGCAGCGCCGCCAACGGCGTTTCGGGGTCGTCGGTATCGTCATCGTGGTCGTGGTCATCGTGGTCATCGCGGGGGTCTTTGGCTATCTCTACGTGAACCACGCCCTCCCGGGCCAAGGCAAGGTCGGGGGCTGCAACAAATCCACTTCGATCACGGTTTGGCAGGACTTTAGCTCGACCGAGTTCCCGGCATTCTCCCGGGCGGTCGCGCAGTATGAATCGGAAAACCCGGGACAGACGGTCTCGTGGGTCAACGAAACGACACCTTCGCCCTCGAACTATGTCGCCGCCGCCCTAGCTTGCCAAGCGCCGGACATCCTCATCGGGACGAGCGATTTCGCGGGCGGCCTCTACTTCGATGGCTTCCTCGCTAACCTGAGCGAGTACCTCCCGAGCTCGGCGTTCTCGCCGTTCGTGCCTACGGCCCTCTCCGATGTCACGCAGTCCGGCGCGATCTACGGTTTCCCGCTCAACGTGAACGGCGTCGCGATGATCTACAACAAGCTGCTGGTACCGACGCCCCCCTCGACGACCAACCAAATGATTTCGCTCGCCCAGAACATCACGGTCACCTCGGGCGGCAAGATCACCCGGGCGGGCCTTATCTACGGAGTCGACTCGGACGGTGGCTACCGCTATCCCGCCTGGCTGACCGGATACGGGGGCCAGATGTTTACGGCGGCCGGGCTCCCCGACCTCAACACTTCGGCGGCCGTGAACGCGCTCACGTTCCTCAACAATTTCTCCACGGTCTACAAGATCGAGCCCCCGGGGGTCACGGCGGAGTCGACCTACGAGGACCTGTTCGCCCAGGGTCAGGTCGGGATGATCTTCGATGGCCCGTGGGACATCCAGATGTATGTGAACGCCCTCGGGGCGAGCAACGTCGGAGTGGCGACGATCCCAACCGTCTCGCAGACGGGTCTTCACCCCCGACCCTTCTGGGGTTCGATCGGGGCCTTCGTGAGCCTCCGCAACGCGTCGGGAGCGAGTCCGACGCTGTTCAATGAATCGATCAAGTTCGCCCAGTTCCTGGCCAGTCCCACGGTCGAGGGCGAGCTGTTCAACTCCTCGGGCGACATCCCGTCCCTGGTGAACACGTTCAACTACGTCCATTCGCTCAACATCCCGTTCGAGGAAGGGTTCCTCGACCAGTTCTTCAACTACTCCCAAGCGTTCCCCAACACTCCCCAGATGACGTACTTCTGGGACCCGTACAACACCGAGATCTCGAGCTACGTCTCCGGGTCGATCAGCGCGTCGACCGCGATGGGGGACATTCAGAGCTCGATCATCTCCGAGATGCAAACCAACCACATTCCCCCCTACTGACCAGGGTGTGGGACGGCGAAGGCACCGGGGGTATCCACAGGGTGTCGCCCGGCTCGGCGCGCCCGGTCAACGGCGCTGACCCGGGGGTATCCCACGAGCCCCGCCACGATGGATTTCTGAGGGGATGAGAAAGGGTCCGGTCACCGAACTGAGACCCCGGGAAAGGGTTGAGCGGGGCCTACGGGAGGGCTAGCCTTCCGGCAGACCCCGCCGAGGGTCGGACGAGGGAGCGCCGACCTTGGTTACGGGTTGCCACCGCCGGTGGAAGGCGGTGGGCTGGGCTCCAGAGGAGTCGACGGTTCGCTCGGGGCCGGGGGAGTCGGGCCGGTCGGGGTAGTGGAGGTCGGTTCGCGGCCCTTACGGCGGCGCATGAGGAGCGCGACCAGGAGGATCACGATCACCAGGACCACTACGGCTCCGACCGCGTACCATACCCAGCTCGGGGTGACCGACGGGGACGGGCTCGGCGCGGTCGTCTTCGTGACGGACGCGACCGGCGACGGGAGGAAGTAGACGTTCCCCGACGTCGCGGAGTTCGTGAAGCCGACGTACGCCTCCCAGACCCCTCCGACCTCCGCGAGCAGAACGGACGGCGACGAGTCCTGCCCGTCGTCGGTAAGCGCCTTCATCGTCACCGTGCCCGTGCCGACCGCCAGGAAGACGTTCGTGCCGGTCGCGTTCTTGAGGGCCAGCACGACCGCCACCGCCCCGGTGGGGGCCGCGGCCACCGCGAGGCTTTCGGCCGTAGCACCGGTGGGCAGCGTCGAGGTGAGGACGGCGCTCGACGAGAACGACGCGGAACTCGCCCCGAGCGTCACGGTCACCACGGAGAGTCCGGTCGCCGTCGCGTACGCGAGGTACGTCACGCCGTTCGCCGTCGCGAGCCCGATCGCCACGGCACTCACCGCATCGGAACCCCAGCTGATGGACGAGGGGGACCCGACGTAGACCGTGCCGGCGATGTCGTAGGCCACGACGAACCCGCCGTTGTACGTCACGGAGCCCGCTTCGACCGCGCCGGGCGCCGTGGTGTTCGTGAACGCGTGGGTCGTGAGGTCCTCGAACACCGTCGAGGTGCCGTTCCATGCAACGAACGCCGGGTAGGCACCGCCGACCGCCGCGAGCCCCGTCGGAACGAACGAAAGGTTCACGACCGGGCTCGGCGTCGTCCAGGTCATTCCGTCGGTGGAGGTCGAGCTGTAGACCTCGGACCCGAGCGCGTAGAGAGCCATCGGGTCGGCGGAGTTGTTCACGATCGCGGACGGCCCGAGGACCGCCGTCACCGTCTTCTTCGTCACGAGCAGGGGCAGCGTGATCCCGACCAGGGTCGCGTAGTGTTTTGTCGTCATGTTGGCGAGAAGCTGCTGCTGGGTGAGCGTGCCCTCGTTGACGACCGCCGGGGCGATGTAGCTGTACACGTTCGTGGAGTAGCCGGCGGTAAAGACGGCCGACGGCGCTCCGCCGCCCTGGTATTCGCTCGAGATGTTGTCGACGATCCGCCAACCGTTCACGCCGTAGCCGTCCTGCGAGCCCGCGATGATGACGTAGCTGTAGGTCCCGATGGCGGTGCCGATGATCGACGTCGGCACTTCGATGCTCACCGTCTTGTGGGGCAGGATCGCGCCGTTGGTGCCGGAGCCCTCGCCCAGGTTGGTGCTGACGAGCACCGGGGCCGGGTTCTCGACGTGCGTCGCGGCGCTTTCGATGTAGTTGTTCGCCGGGTACCCGGAGGCCTGAATCGCCCACTGCCACGCCGACTGGGTCGCGATGTTGACGCCGGTGCCGGCGAGTCCGCTGGTGTTGCCGGCGCCCGCGCCGGGTTCGTGGATGTAGATATCGATGATCGGCTGCGAGAAGCCGTCCGAACCGCCGTAGACGTTCGAGAGGTTACCGAACGTGACGTTGAACTGCACGGTGTACGGGTTCATCGACACGTTGAACCATTGCATGTCGAACGATTGTGGCGGGAAGGGGAACGGGCTCAGCTTCACACCCGCCGACTCACCCGTGGGGTAGGTGTACCAGCCCGGACCGTTGTCCGCCGCCGTGTTGTGGATCGTTGAGATCAAGGTCAACTTCGCGAGCGAGGCCGGAACGGTCACTTCCATCGGCCCGACCCAGCTGAGCGGAGCGCCGGAGGTGCTGTTCACGACCGCAACGAAGAACGTGATCGAGTCGCCCGGGACCATCCCGTTCAGGTCCGCATACGGTACCTGCAGCTGAAGCAGGTTGCCCACGAAGGCGTCGCCGGCCACGGTGGTAACGGACGACCAGGTCTCGCTCGCCGTGCTTCCGAAGACGCCCAGGGTCGCGCTCCCGGTCGGCGTGATGCTGTTCCCCTCGATCGTCACTTCGGTGGTCGCCGCAAAGCCGAACGGCGTCGTGCCGACCGTGTACACGGAGTTCGGGACCCCGAGGCTCTGGAGGTTGCCCGGCTGCGGGTTGATCGGCGAGAAGTAGACGTTGAGGGAGTCGGTCGCCGGAGTGTAGAAGTTCGGGCTCTTGTACGCCGAGGTGGCTCCGTTCACCTGGACCGACAGGTAGAGGTTGCTCACGTCGAACGCGTAGTTGACCTGCGAGATCTGGCTCGCCCCCGAGGTCGTGTCACCCGTCGACTTCACGTACGAACCGGCCCACGCGTCGTTGTGGTTCACCGAGTAGCCGGTACCCGAGGGGAACGTCTGCGTCGTGTAGAGCGAGCCCGTGAGGGCCGGCGTGATCGAGGCGTTGGTTCCCCAAGTCGTCGGAGTGATCGGTACCTGATAGGAGCTCTCGAGGAACGGCGTCAGCGGCAGACCGAGGATGGTCAGGGCCGTCGTGAGGTCGGAGCGGAACACCTGCTCAAAGACGAGGGCGTTCTGCGCGGTAGGGCTCTGGTCGGCCGGGTCGAAGGCGAAGTAGAGGTCCGAACCTTCCGCGCCGTAGAGCGCCATCCAGGCCTCCACGTACTTCCCCTCGTTCGTCGACGTGTTCCACTCGTTGAGGTACGGGAAGTTGTTGTATTTTTCGAGGGTCGCCAGCGAGTTGGGCTGAGTGAGGCCGTTCGTCTGGCCGTACGCGAGCACGTCCGACCGGACGAGCGTGAGTTGTTCCCAGGTCGCGTCCTGGAGGTTGTGACCCGCCCACTGTCCGAGGTACTGGTTGATGCCGGTACCCGACGGCTCCGCATTCCAGGAACCGGTCGGGAGGCTCGAGATCGTGGGGAGGGTCGGGCTCGTCGCGAGGAACTGCTGCGTCGTCGCCGTGGCGACCCACGACGAGTTCTGCTCGAGCGCGGTGTAGACGTCCTTGAGGAACGGAACGGCGTCCTCCGGGAACGGGCTCATGAACATCCAGTTCTCGCCGTCCAGCGCCACCGTGACGAGGGTCGACGCGTGGTCGGCGCGGGGAACGGTCGCGTAGACGCCCTTGAGGTAGGTCATGAAGTCTCCGACCGCCGCCCAGTTCCCCATCGTGCTCGCGACGCCACCGTAGTTGAATCCCCAGTCGTTCGAGAGCGAGTCGTCGCGGAACACCATCACCGTGGCCGCGGTGCCGTTCGTCACCTTGTACGGCGTGTACAGGTTCTCCATCTGCTGCGCGGTCACCGCTCCGGAGCCGGGCACCGAGATGCCCGCTTCGGCGAGGGTCGCCTGCGACGAGGAGGTCCAGGTGTACCCGCTGTCGTTGATGAGCGGGATCATGGCGGCGGAAACCGCCTGCTCCGGACTCCATAGTCCGAGCGGCATCTGGCCGAAGGTCTGGTTATAGAGCTGCGCGCCGATGTCGAGCTCGGCCGCCGCGTCGCTCGTCCATACGCCCTTGGTGATTGCCGCGCCGTTCTCGTCGGTCCAGTTGTTGAGGAGCAAGAGCGGCATGAGCGGGTGGTTGAACGGCGTTGTGATCAGCTCGACGTTCCCGCCCTTCCCGTCGTTGAGCATACGGTCATGCTCGAACGCTGACAAGGTCAGCTGGGCTTCGACCGGGTAGTATCCCGCGATCGTGTTGATGTCCGAGATCGAGAAGCTCGAGTCATTGTAGAACGCCCACATCGTGGAGTTGATGTGGGACGCCCCGAGCTGCCCCGTCACGATCGGGTAGCTCGTCGACCAGAGGAAATACTCCGCCAGAGCGTCCGTGAGCTGCGCGGTCGAGAGCGCGTGGTCACCCTGCTCGAGGATGAACAGGCTGTCGTACAGCGTGCTCGCCGCGGTCGGAGCGGTATACACCCAGAGCGGCGTATTGAACGCGAGGTCGTACTCGAGCACTTGCGCCACGGTCGTGGTGTTCTGTTGGTAGGTGGGCACGAACGAATCGAGGAAGGTGTCCCCGTCGGTCGTAACTTCCGTGTAGACCGAGTTGTTCCACTGGCTCGAAGGGATCTCCGCTGCCTGGAGATAGCTGTTCATGTAGTCGCCGTGAGCGACCGCATCGATCTGGTAGAGGAGCGAGCCCGAGAGCGAGTAGGTGATGTTGACCTCGGGGAAGAGGCCGGCGATCAACGCCTGCTCGGCGTACTCCTCGAGGTGAACCACCGCCCAGGGTAGCTGGTAGGTGCTTCCGATCGCCCCGTAGAGCGGCTGGTGGTCGTTGAAGATGATGTTGAGCGAGATCGGATTGCCCTTGTAGACCACGAGCGGCGCGCTCGGCACAATGCCCGGCTCGGCGTAGCCGTCCTTCTTGGGGTCGATGTTCAGGGTCACATAGGAGTCGATCGGGGCGAACGCGGTGGCGCTGCTGAACGACTGACCGTTCGGGATCGTCGGACCAATGTACGCGCCGGGACCTCCGTAGATGAACGCGACCAGCTGGGGGGTCGCTCCGATAGCGACCGCGTCCGCTCCCGCGGCCGACGGCTGGTCCGGGTACATCGTCGAGAACGGGATCGCGAACTCGAACCCGTCGGTGCCGCGCGGAACGCTCTCGAGGAACGTGAAGTTGGTCGACGTCGAGTTGGTCCCTTTGAGGTTCACCTCGTAAAGCGAGCCATTCGGCGCTCCGCCCGCGTATTCGAACACGAAGTTGATCGGGGTGGAGAATTCAAAGTTGCGCGTGAGGTTCTTGACATTGGTGTGGGAGAAATTGGTCGCCCCCACGCCCGTGTTGTTGGAAATCGCCACGAGCATCCAGTTCCCGGACGAGACATACGAGTCCGTTCCCACGAAGAGGTCCGTGTAGTTCCAGGTCGCGTACGTGTCGTTGACCCAGTTCGGGCCCCAGGGAGTTGTGGTATTGACGCCGACGATCTCGGGGGCGACGAAGTCGTTCGTTACGGTGCCCGTGAACTTGACCGAGTGGTAGGTGTGCCCGTAGGTGTAGGTCGGATTGATTTGTGGGGCGGGGAAGCTGTCCCCGTACGGGTCGAGATTCTCGGTGAAGAAGGTGTTGAGAAGTTCGCTCTGGCCGACGACGTGATTCGTGTTGTAATAGCCGGTGTACGCATAGCCCTGGCCGGCCGGCAGGGTCGGTCCGGTCGACGGACCGCTTCCACCGACGACCGCGGCCACCACGCTCACATTCGCGAACTGTCCGAGCACCGGCCAGGACGCGGGCCGTCCGTAGAGCAGGTTGAACGGAATCGCGATCTCGGTCGAGCCCGCCGTCACCATGCTCGTCCCCGAGATCGAACTCGTGACGTTCTCGACCGTCACCGTGGTGTTGCTCTTGCTCGCGGAGCTGTTGACTTTGTAAAGATACACGGGCGAGAACACGTTCGCCGCGGCGAAATGAACCACGCCGATGAAGTTGACCGCCTGGGTGAAGAGAATCGGACGGTCGAGGCTCGTGGCGTTCGTGGTGTTCAGCGTATAGGTGCCGAGCGACGAACCGGTGTCGTTCCCGATGAAGAAGTAGAAGTAATTGCTCTGGATGAACGACTCGAATCCGAGGAAGAGGGTCGTTTCGTTCCAGGTGATGTACGAGGAGTTGAGAAGGTTGGAACCCCCCCACATCGTGTTCGTGTTAATGAGGGCCTGTTCTCCCGGAGCGAAATCCGTGCTCGGGTTGCCCGTGAACTTCACCGTGTGGAACGCGTCGCCCACGATGTAATTGGGCGTGATGCCCACGCCCGGCGCACCTGTGCCAGTCGGATCGATTTGGAGTTTGTAGAATGTGTTTTCAAGGGCATATCCGCCCGGGCGGTCGTGCGAGGTGAGGTAATAGGCCGGGTTGGAAGATGAATAGGTGTCGTCGTACGTCTGGCCCGAGGGAATCGTCGGGCCGATGTAGCCTCCACTTCCACCGAAAATTCCCGCGTACAGGCTAACGTTCGCGAACTTCGGGAAGACGGGGAAAATCGTAGAGAAATTCAGCGCCACCTCGAAAGTTCCCCACCACGTGTTGTTGCCCTTATTGTAAGTGACCGAGAGGTCCGACGCCGCCGGCGTTAGCGAAACCACCGTCGTGGTCGTTGCCGTCGCTTGGGAGGTCACCTCGTAGAAATAGGGAACCCCGCTACTATTGACAATGAAAAGGTAGTTGATCGGCTGGGTGAAATCGATCGTCCGATTCCACTGCCCGACCTTGGCGACTCCGGTGAGGGCCGACAGGTTCGTCGTTCCCCACGCCGAGTTGTTGGAGACGGCGATGAGAAGGTTGTTGCCGTTCACCACGATCGTGGAAAGACCGAGGAAAAGTTGAGTCGAGTTCCAGGTGCCGTAGAGGTCCGTGAAGTTGTTGGCCGAACCCCAGGGAGTAAACAGATTGGTGTAGAGGAGAGAATCCGCCGGGAAATCGGTCGCCGGACTGCCGGTGAACTTCACCGACTCAGGAGTGGTGAGGGGGCCCACGTACGGGCGAGCGTGCGCCGGCGAAGAAGGTGCACCTCCCGAGGCCGAAGCGACCGTCGCGAACGACGACGCCACCATCATGGCGAGGACCGCTACCACCGCCACGACCGACCAACGGGCCATCGGGCGCTTCAACCAACTTGTCGCCGAAAGAGGCCGAGAAGACATGGCGTCGGCAACGAGATTCCACTATTTACGCGTTAAGGAAATGGACCCCTCGGGAAGACGATTACGTACGCGATTTCCGCGCCGGACGGCGACTCCCTCCGCTGCGACGCTCTCCGCGTTTCGAGTCGCCGGTCCTCGGTCGGACCAGTCGCCTCAGCGAAACGCGCTTAACTCGGAAGCGGGTTGGGTGGTCCGGTCCGCTCCGAATGGCCGACCTTCGAGACCAGTCTCTGCGATTCCGGCTTCGACGGGAATGGCCAGCTTACATCTACCTCATCCCGACGACGGTCGTGCTGCTCGTGCTCAACGCCTATCCCATCGCTTACACGGTCTACATCTCGCTCACCGACTTCGGAACGGGCGGTCCCCACTCCTATCTCGCCTACCGATACATCGGATTAACGAACTACTACACCGGATTTACCACCGGGGCGTCCATCTCCTGGTCCCTGATCGAGAACAGCTTCATTTGGGCTGGCGGCTCCGTCGCGCTGTTTTTGATCGTCGGTCTCGGACTTGCCACCGTACTCAACCAGGAGATTCGCGGGAAGACGGTCTACCGGACCCTGATGATGTTGCCCTGGGCGATGCCGGCCTTCATCACTATCCTCGTCTGGGACAACATGTGGCAGTACGAGACCGGCATCATCAACGGTCTTCTCTCCCAGGTAGGCGTCGCGCCCGTGGATTGGTTGCAGCATCCCACGACCGCGTGGGCGGCGCTGTTCGTCACGAACGTCTGGCTTTCGTTCCCGTTCTACACGGTGGTGTTTCTCGCCACGATGCAGGCGATCCCGAAGGAACTCTATGAGGCCGCTTCCATCGACGGGGCGGGGAGCTTATCCAAGTTCGTCCACATCACGCTCCCGTACCTGCGACCGACGATCATCTTCGTTGGCCTCATGGGATTCCTATTCACGTTCAACAACTTCTACCCAATCTTTCTCATCACCTCCGGAGGACCCGGCGTCTCGACGCAGATTTTCATCACGCAGTCGTATAAGGACGCCTTCGAGCTGGGCGGAAGCCCGGCGTTTTCGACGGCCGCGATGTACTCGGTGCTCGACTTCCTGTTCGTCATGGCGATCACGTTCATTGTGATCTGGCGGACGGACCTCACCCGGAACTGGCTCAAATGAAGCGGCGAAGGGGACTTCGGGCCATGCGAATCGCGAAGCGGGTGGCCACCCACGTCATCCTCATCGCGGCATGCCTGTTCGCGCTGTTCCCGATCTACTTCATCATCATCACTTCGTTTTCGACCCTGCCGATCGCATCGATCACGGCCCACGTGCTCGTCCCGAAGCCGAGCCAGCTTACTCTCGCGAGCTACCACGCCATTCTCTACGACCAGTCGCCGAGCTTCGCGAGCCTCCTCGAGAACTCCCTCATCTTCGCGGGCAGCGCCGCCGCGATCGGTCTCGGACTAGCGGCCTTTACGGGGTTCGCCTTGTCGAAGTTCCAGTTCCCGGGCCGACGCACCTTCGTCTACTTCATCCTCATCATCTCGCTGTTTCCCGGATTTATCATGATCCTTCCGTTCTACCTCATGTTCGCGAAAATCGGCCTCATCGATACCTACATCGGCCTCATCATCCCCTACTCGGCCGGTGCGGTGGTCTTTAGCGGCATCCTCGTGAAGAATTACATGGACTCGATTCCGGACGATATCGAGGAGGCGGCGCTGATGGACGGCTTGGGCCGCACGGAAGCATTCTTCCGAGTGCTCCTTCCGTTGTGCCTCCCAATCCTCGGGCTCGCCGCGTTCCTCGCCTTCATCGGACCGTACACCGATTACGCGCTCGCGAACGTCTTCCTGACGGCCGACCCCACCAAATGGACCCTCGCCTTAGGACTGTACAACATTGCGAACACCGACACCGGCCAGCAGAACTACGGGCTCGTCACCGCCTTCGCGATGCTGATGAGCTTACCGATCGTTGCGTTCTACATGGCCTTCCAGCGGTACATCATCGGTGGGTTGACCCTGGGGGCGGTCCGGGGTTGAGGCCGTCGACCGGGAGAGGAACATGACCGGCATACGCTTGGAGCATGTGACGAAGCGCTTCAAGACGGAGACGGCCGTGGACGATGTTTCGGCCCAGATCGAGGACGGCGAGTTTGTCGTCATTCTGGGTGCGTCGGGGTCGGGAAAGTCGACGATCCTCCGGATCATCGCGGGCCTCGAGGTGCAGACGCAGGGCCATGTCTACATCGGGGACATGCTGGTCGACGACTACGAACCGCGCGACCGCAATCTCGCGATGGTCTTCCAGACGTACGCGCTCTACCCCCACCTTTCGATCTACCAGAACATCGCCTTCTCCCTCAAGATCCGGCATGTTCCCCGCGAAGAGATCGACCGGGCGGTTCGTCAGGTCGCCGCGCGTCTCGGAATCTCCGAAACCCTGGAGCGGCGCCCGGCCCAGCTTTCGGGGGGTCAGCGCCAACGGGTCGCGCTCGCGCGCGCGATCGTTCGCAACCCCGAGGCTTTCCTGCTCGATGAACCGCTCTCGAACCTGGACGCAAAGATTCGGACGACCGCGCGAATCGAGTTGAAGCGTATCCATTCGGAATTGAAGCAGACGTTCGTCTTTGTGACGCACGACCAGGCGGAGGCGATGACCCTCGCCGACCGACTGGCAGTCCTGAATCACGGGCGCCTTCTCCAGTTCGACACTCCCCAGAAGATCATGAGCGACCCGGCCAGTCAGTACGTCGCGTCGTTCGTCGGGTCACCCGAGATGGTCTTCCTCGAAGGAAACGTCGTGACGAAGGGCACCGCGTTCGCGTTCGTCGACGGACCGGTCGAGCTTCCCCTCATGGGAACGGGCGGTCCGGGTCAGATCACGGTCGGGATTCGGCCGTGGGACGTCGTGTTGACGCGGGAGTCGCGCGATGGCGGATTGCTCGGGCGCGTGACGGGCGTCGAACGGCTCGGATCCTCGGACCAGATCTTCATCGACTTGATGCCCGCCCCGAGCGCTGCGTCACCGAGCGGCCGGGGTCCCGAGACGGCGACCGTTTCGCTGCGGGCATTGGCCCGGGCCTACGACTATGCGGTGGGCGACTCCGTCTATGTCGGACTCGACGCCGACCGCGCGCTGTTCTTCGACCCTCAGGGACACCGGCTTGAATCAGTGACCGCCTCCTACCGCCCCGCGTAGTTCGGGAGAGGGTCGTTGTTGACGCGGCGCCGCACGTCAAGGCTAAGCTCCGGAGGGGCCGGCATCGACCCGTTCCTCTCGGCGGACAGCCGGTCCCGTGGGCTCGGCACGCTGCATCTCTCCGGCCGAGAGCGCTCGGTCGGCCTCTCCGTGCGGTCGGACCGACCAAGTGAGGTCACCGTTCGATTCGGCCCTGTCCGGGCCGCGGCGTCGCACCCCTCGAGGCCACCGTCCACCCGTATCGCTCGTCTCGGCGGCCTCACGGTGCGGGTCACTTCGGAGCCGCCTACGCTCGAGGTGCTCAAGGAGGGTGAGCCCGTGTTCGAGACCGCGAGCGAACTCCCCGCCGGCAAGCCGCCATCCCCTCCACGGTGGGGGAGCACGCCGAACGGTCTGAGGTGGCCCCTCCGACTGTCCCCCGACGAACGGATCTACGGCCTGGGTGAATTCTTCGGATCCCTCGACCACACGGGGCAGGAGCTCCGCGTGAGCGTGCGGGACGTCTTCGGTTTGCCGAACGACGCGACGTACGTCACCTATCCGTTCTATTGGTCGACCCGAGGCTACGCTTTCCTCGCCGAGACTTGGGCACCGGTCCGCTTCGACTTCGGGCGACGATACCGGGGCCTCGGGGAGGTGGAGTTTCCCGAGACCCCTGTCACGGTACGTCTCTTCTTCTCGCGTTCCCCGCGCGAGATCATCCGGTGGTTCTGGGATCGCCGTGGCGCCCCGGCCGTTCCGCCGTTATGGTCGTACGGAGTCTGGTACAGTCGCTGCGCCTACCGGAACCAACGCGAGATTCTCGAGGTAGCCCGTCGAATCCGTGAGCTCCGACTCCCCGGCGACGTGATCCACCTGGACCCGCCGTGGCTCGACCAACCGCTCCCGGACGCCCTGTACGCGTTCGGGCGGAAACTCGGCTTCTATCGGCGGGCAGTCGACCGGCTCGCCGAACGTGACCCAGGGGACGCTTGGGCGGGACTCTTGGAGATGGCCGCCCGTCGTGGGGTGGCCGTACCGTTTTACGGAATCGGCTGCACGTTCCGATGGAATCGCACACGATTCCCGGACCCTCCGGGCATGGTCCGCGAGCTGCACGAGCGAGGATTGCGGCTCTCGCTGTGGGTCAACCCCTACATTCCTGCCCATACCCCGGAGTACGAGTTCCTCCGTTCGCGCGGTCTGTTCATCCGTCGAGCCGACGGTCGTATCGGCCTCGACTTCGACGTGCCGAGCGTGGATTTCGGGGCCGTGGACCTCACACACCCACGCGGGCGGGCTTGGTTCGCCGAGCGGATCCGGGACCTAGTCCGGCTCGGCGTCGACGTCATCAAAACCGATTTTGGGGAAGCGATCCCCGAGGGTGCGATGGCGCACGACGGTCGGTCGTCCGGGCTTCACAACCGTTTCGCGACGCTGTACCCCGAAACGGTGTTCCGAGCCGTCCGGGACGCGGGCGGCGACCCCATGGTTTGGGGCCGGTCCGGCGGGCTCGACATTCACCGATATCCGGTCCAGTGGGGAGGGGACCCACGAACCCTCCCACGGGATATGGCAGCTGCCCTCCGAGGTGCGCTCAGCTATGCCGCGTCCGGGGGAGCGTTCACAGCCTTCGATTCCGGTGGGTTTGGGGGACGGCCGACTCTCGAACTTTTTGTCCGATGGTTCCAGATGGGATTGATGTTCTCGCACACTCGTCTGCACGGGACCACGCCGCGCGAGCCGTGGGCTTTCGGTCCGCGAGCGCTCGACATCTTCCGGAAATTCGCTACCTTGAGGTATCGCCTCATCCCGTACCTCTACTCCCAATCGGTCGAAGGGATTCGCGTCGGCCGTCCTCTTGTGCGACCGATCGCCTTCGACGACCCCGACGACCCCGCCGCTCGGTGCGAGGACGAGTACCTGCTGGGCGAGAACCTTCTGGTGGCCCCCGTCGTCCCGGGCTCGCGGCCCGCCCCGATTGTCCTTCCCCGCGGTGAGTGGCACGATTTCTGGACCGGTCGACCGGTCGGTCGCGGCAATTCGCTGACCCGGGACGTCCCCCTCGATTCGCTGCCGATCTTCGTGAAGTCCGGGAGCGTGATCGCCGAGACCGACCGTGACTACGAGCGGGTAGCTCCCGAGATGTTGCGCCAGCTCCGCTTGCAGGTGTTCGGGTCGGCGCGGTCCGCCGACATCGACTTCGGTGACTACGGGCGTCTCCGAATTCGCCACCTACCCAGGCGTGGCTTGGGGAAAACCGGTTCCTTCCGTTGGGTCGTCGAGCGGGCCGCGCCCTGAAATGGTCCGCGAGGTTCCGCCGGGGGCGAAATGGGAGGTTACGGCGCGCCGGAGGAGTGGGTCGGGGCGGTCCCCGCGCCCGAGGGCGGGTTCCGGTTCCGGGTGTGGGCCCCTCACGTTCGGAGGCTATCGGTAGAATTCCCCGACCGTGCCCGCCCGTCCGTTGCGTTGGCTCGCGCCGAGCGAGGGTACTTCGAGGCGACCGACCCCGAGGCGAGAGCGGGGGACCGATATTGGCTCCGCCTCGGGCGCCGCCGCCTACCGGACCCGGCGTCAAGGTCGCAGCCCGACGGTCTGTGGGGCCCGTCAGCCCTGGTCGACCCGATGCAGCTGGGCATCGACCGGGCCAGGTCGCATGACGTCGACCTCGCGCACGCCGTGCTCTATGAGCTGCACATCGGCACGTTCTCGACGGGCGGAACGTTCGACGGCGCGATCGAGCACCTCGAGGAACTCGCGTCGCTGGGGGTAACGGCGGTCGAGCTGCTACCGATCGAGGAGGAGCGGGGCGAGCGGGGCTGGGGGTACGGACCGGTGCACCAGTTCGCGGTCCGCCGGGCGTACGGGGGCCCGAGCGGCCTCGCCCGGTTCGTCAATGCCGCCCACGCGCGCGGACTCGCGGTGCTGTTGGACGTCGTCTACAACCACTGGAGTGTTCAGGCGAGGTTCCTCGAGAGGTTCGGCCCGTACTTTCACGCGACGGCGTCGACTCCTTGGGGGCCGACGCCCAACGTCGACGGACCAGGAGCGGACGAGGTTCGGCGCTACCTTTTCGACAACGCCCGGCTATGGCTCGAAAATTTCCGGGTCGATGGGTTTCGCCTCGACGCGGTTCACGAAGTGTACGACCGCTCCTCTCGGCCGTTCTGGGCCGAGTTCTCGGACTATTGCCGCGCCCTCGGAGATCGGCTCGGCCGTCGTCCGGTGCTGATTGCGGAGAGCGACCTCAACGACACCAAGGTCGTCCGACCCCCGGCGGCCGGCGGTTGGGGGCTCGATGCCCAATGGTCCGACGATTTCCACAACGCATTGCATGCCGCGCTCACCGGGGAGCGCGCGGGCTACTACGCCGATTTCGGCTCCCTCAGTCAGCTCGCGCGGACGTTCGAACGCCCGTTTCGGTTCGAGGGCGAATACTCTGTCTTCCGCAAGAGAACCCACGGGTCTCCGGCCGGAGACGTCGGGCCGTTCCGGTTCGTGGTCTTCGACCAGAACCACGACCAAGTCGGGAACCGAGGGGACGGAGCCCGCCTCACGACCCTGCTGTCGCCGGGGCTCGTCCGGGTCGCGCTGGGACTCCTCCTCTTCGCGCCGTACGTGCCCATGTTGTTCATGGGGGAAGAGTACGGCGAACGGAGGCCGTTCTACTTCTTCGCCGACCCTCCGGCAGCGTTCGCCCGGAGAATGGTCCAAGGACGTCTCCGACACCTCCGGTCGAACGGTTTCACCGAGCCACCTCCGAACCCGGTGGAACCGTCGACCCAGGAGCTGTGCCGTCTCGATTGGGCGCGGGCCGCCTCCGCGGACGGTGTCGCACATCGGGCCTTCGTTGCCTCGCTGCTCGCCCTCCGACGCGAGGAGCCGGCTCTGCTGGGAAGCGCCACGACCGCTCGGGCCTGGGAGGAGGAACGACGCCTCGAGGTACGGCGGAGCCGCGGCAGCACGGCGGTCCTTCTCCTGGCCAATCTCGGCCGCGCCATGGCCCGGTTTGAGCTCGAGCCGTCGGGGCGCTGGACGACCATACTACGTTCGGACGAGCCGGGGTGCTCGAGGAACGGTGTCGCGCTTCCTCGAGCGGGGACCAGCCCGTACGAACTACCGGCCGAGTCGTGTGCGATCCTTCGTTCGGACTGAAGACGAGGTTACGGGCGGGTCAGCGGCGAGAAGGTTGCGTCCGGGCTACGCAGGCCGCGCCGACCAGGGCCGCGTCTTCGCCGAGCTCCGCCGGCACGACGCGGGCCCCGGCGGCGGGCGGCTGACAACGGGCCCGGATGGCCGACTCGACGACCGGGATGAACCCCGGCATCCCAGCGACCAAACCCCCCGCCATCACGAGCACCGAGGGGTTGAACGCGTTCACGACGCTCACCGCGCCGTCGGCCAAAAACCGCTCGGTGTCCCGGACGAGCCGGCCCGATAGCGGGTCACCGTTGCGGTACGCCTGAAACACGGTCTGGGCCGTGATCAACTCCGCGCTGCCGGCCCGCTCGAGAAGGTAGGCGCCGCCCGTCGGGTCGGACCGGACCGCCTCCCGGGCCCGCTCAGCGATGGCCCAGCCGCCAACGTATGCCTCGAAGCACCCCCAGTTCGGGCAGTGACACTTACGACCGCCGACGACGATCGTGATGTGGCCGATCTCGCCGCAGGCGTGACTGCCCCCTTCCAGCAGCCGACCGCCCACCACAGCGGACCCTCCGACCCCCGTGCCGAGCGTCAGCAGGAACATGTCGCTCGTACCGACGCCCGCGCCGTGTTTCCATTCCGCAAAGGCCGCCGCGCGCGCATCGTTGACCACCACGATCGGGGCGTTCAGCACATCATGGAGGCGATGCGCGAGCGCGACGTCCCTCCACCCCAGGTTCGGAGCATGGACGACGGTGCCGGTACGCGGATCGACCTGAGCGGCGACCGCGATGCCGATGCGCGGAGGGACCGGATAGTCGTCCCCCAGACAAGCCAAGGCGCTGCGGGCGACCGCTCGAATGACTCCGCCCGGCCCGTCGTTCGCGTGGACCTGCCGGCCGCTGTGTCGGACGATCGTCCCGTCGGGAGCGACGAGCCCGCTCACCACCTTCGTCGCCCCCAGGTCGATGCCGAGAACGAGGTCCTTGCGACGGCCCCGGGATTGCGTTCGCACCGCCCGTCCGTGTTGGGTCGCCATCGTGGTGGAGTCTCCTGCCGGGCCCCGCCCCGGGCTATCCTCGGCCCCTTTTGGATTCTCCGCCTCGGTCGACCCTTGGCTGCGCGGAGCCCCCAGCGACGCCGAGACTATTCTTCCGGGATGGAGGCGCCGGCCTCGGCCTCCGCGAACTTGTGGACCACATCGACGAACGTCGAGTGCGACCAGGTGAGTGGCGTCGCGCTCTTGGGCTCGGCCGTCACGCGGTCGATCTGTTCGGGGAGCAGTCGGGTCGGCGTGGCGTGCGTCGCGGCCCATTCGACCAGTTCGCGGCACCGCTCCCGGTCCCCGAGGCGCAGCCTCGCCTCCGCGAGCCAGAGTGTGCAGACAATCCACGGGTTTTCGTTGCCGTAGTACTTGTCTCCCTCGTAGCGGGCCACACCCCCCGTCCCGGGGACCCACAGCCGGGCCTCGATACCGTCCACCACGGTCTTCGCCCTCGGGTCGGTCCACGGAAGGAGACCGAGCTTCAGGGCAAGCAAGAGCGAGGCGTCCCAGCGTTCGTCGCGGGGCGACAGCGACCGAACGAATCGGCCGAGGTTCGGATCCCAGAACCGCTCCAGCGCGGCCCGGCCGATCTCCTGGGCGGCGGTACGCCACGAGCTCGGGTCCTTGCCAATCTCCGAGGCGACGCGGGCCGCACGCTCGAGCGCGTGCACGACCGCCGCCGTCGAGTACGCGTGGATACCAAGCCGTTCTTCCCACAGGTCGAAGCTCGGGGCGGGGAGCCGCGTCTCGGGGTCGCGGAAGTTCGTGAGGAAGTTCGCGGCCCCCTTCACGAGAGGCCACAGGTCCAATAGTACGTCCGGGTCGGCGCCGCGCTTGAAATGGTGCCACGCGGCGGCAATGACGGTCGCCGTCTGGTCGATCTGCAGAAACGGGGGCGGGTGCCAGGTACTGCCGACCGCCCCGTCCGGGTAGTGGCGGTGGAAGAACGAGCCGTCGGGGTTTTGACACTGTTGGGCGAAGCGGAGGAAGTGGGTCGCGTTCTCGTACAGGCCCGCTTCGTCCATCGCCTTGGAGACGTACCCGCCGTCGCGCCACCAGCAGTAGTTGTACGTGTCGCCGGCCGCGACCAGCGACCGGGTATCGGGCGAGGCGATGATCGCGCCGTTCGGACCGGTGGAGTGTCGGAGGAGCAGGACGCTCGAGCGGTAGACGTCCCGGGCCAGCTGACTGAGCTCCCGGGGCGGGTGGGGGAGGCGACGTTGGACCCAGGTCTCCCAGAACGCTTCCGCCTCGCGAATGAAACGGGCCGAACCGCCGGTGCGCACGTAGTCGCGGACCTGATGCACCGCCGGAAGACTTCGCCCGGCGGCCAGAAAGAGCCGAATCTCCTCGTCCCGATCCGGCCTCGCCTCCAGGTCCCACTCCATCACGCTGTCGGCGGCCCCGTGGGCCACCGACCTTCCTTCGAGGCGCCCGTCCTCCGCGTCGACATACGTGCCCTGGAGTCCCTTCAGGGTGTGCTCGCCGCAAACGGCCCGGGTGTACGGCGGGTCCGCGAAGAACTCGAAGAAGTACCCCCGTTTGTAATGGACCAGCGACGGGACACTCGCGTCCACGAAAGCCGTGTCCTGATACATCGATTCGGCGATTTGGAAGGCGTGGTAGGCAAACAGGCGGACCGACCGTGGGACGTCCGCCCGAACCCGGAAGACCCTCGCCACAAGGTCGTGGTTCGGATGCACGTGGTCGCGGACGGAGATCGTCAAGCCATGGCCTTTCCAGACCGACTCCGGCAGATGACCCGCTCCGTAGGGCATCTGCTGAATTTCGAATCCGTTCCCGCGCCGGAGCCACGTGAACTTCGACCCGGTTACGTCGAAAATGCCGAGCCGAGCTTCGCGAAGCTGCTGGAACTGGCCGGGAAACGGGTAGAACAGTTCATTCCAGTCCCCGTTCTCGTTGACGGTCAGCAGGACCCGGCCGTTGCCAGTAATCTGGGTGATCATGGGCTCGCAACCCCCAGCGCCGATGCGCGGGAACCGAACCCAGACATTCCGGGGGGAAAGCGGGGCATCCGGCCGCTTTAACGATTCGGTTCGAATCGTGGACGGGCGGAAGAAGGCGGTTTCCAACTACGGCCCGCGGAAGGTCGGGACTGCCGCCCTCTCTCCGACAGAATCGTTGGTCGAGCGCAACGGAACTAGGCTTATCGGTGCTTTCGGCATCCCAGGAATCGGTGAAACTCGGGCACCTCGCGATTGTCGTCACCGTAGTGGCCGTGGCGGTCGCGGGTTTCTTGGTCGTCGCTTCTGCCGCGGACCCTTCGCTGCTCGGGAAAGGTGGTGCCAGCTCCTCGAGCCGTCCCGGGTGGGGTACCGAGTTCAACGGCTGTTGCTTTGACGACGGCCTACGAAACGCCGCCATCCTGTCGGTCCCCACGGTACCGAACGGCACGTCGATCCTCTACCTCGTGGGCTCGCTATCGATCTCCTCATGGACCCACTTCAACGGCACGAGCAACGTTACCGGCACGTGCCTCCCGCCGACGGGACCGGTGGGCGTGTGCGATGCCTACGTCGGCATCTGGACCCCGAACCGGTGGGGGTCGTACGCCGCGGGGGGCCCCATGGACCCGTTCTGGTGCTACCCGGGAAACGGGTCCATGTGTTCCGCCGTCAACAACGCCTCCTTCACATCCCCGAGCTTAACGCCCCTCGAAGGACAGCCGTTCGAGGTGGTAATCTGGAACACTCAGTTCTATGGCCTAATGGGGAGCTACAGCCTGACGCTGTACGTTCCTCCCGATTTCGGGTCGTTGTGAGGGACGTGTTGCTCCCAGGCCCCAGCACCGCAGGCTCTCTTCCTCGCGTTCGCCCGCCGACGAACTTCAAAGGAAGTCGTGGTCCCGCGACGCTCCTGCGCCGGTCCGGCAACGCACGGGCGACTGGATGGGCGTTCGACCGACCGCATCCTCCGAGAAGCGGGGGTCCGGCCGAGCCTCAAGGACCGGTCACTTCAGGATCGGTACACCGAGGCGATCGAGGGCCCGTCGGCGAAGGTCCGTGAGCGCGTTCATGTAATTCGCGTAGGCGTCGTACGGGCTCTCGTAGCTCGAGAAGTACTGGTGGACGCCTTGGTCAGCGCCGTGGCCGGTCACATACATGTAATAGAAGTGGTCCGAGGTGAGGAGCCGACGCCAGTCCGCCAGGATCGCCGGGTCGTGGGTCCGACGGGCCAGCACGCCCACCTTCTTCGCCGCCTCGAACGCGGAGCGCTGGAGGTCGTTGCCGAGCCAGGCACCGAGGTCGCGGTTCTGGTCCGCCCAGCTCATGGTGTACGGCACGGAGAGCGGCGCGCGCGGGGCTAGAGCGATCGCCTCTTCGACCGTGGCCCAGCCGAGATGGGGGTGGCGACGAACCTCGTTCGGCAAGGCGCTCAGGAATTCGAGGATGCCCGAGCGTGCGGGATGGTGCTCGCCGAACGTCTCGAAATCCATGAACAGGCCAATCACTTCGCCCGGCGTCGAGGCTAGCCAATTCGCGTACTTCTCGGCGGTGAGCGGGTACTCGCTCCATCCGCTCGAGGAGAACCGGAAGCCGACGTCGTCGCTGAGCGGATAATGGCGAAGGAGGAGCATCACGGTCGGGGCCGAGGCCGAGCAGTAGGGGTAGGTCGCGGGCTCCCCGCGCAGCACCCCCTCCCACCCTTCGGCGAGCATCCCCCGGAACTTCTCGCTCTCCGCGAATCGAGCGATGTCGTCGGAGTACGCTAGCTCCGTCATCCGGAGCATCTGGGGCCGAGCTCCGAACTCCTTCGCGAGCGTCTCCCGATGCATCACGACCTCCTCGTGCAATTCCGGCGGCGGCACGAGAAAGGCGAGCGAGTGGTAGTACGTCTCGGCGAGGAACGCGACCCGGCCGGTGGCATGAAGGTCCCGGAGTCGGTCGATCACGTCGGGAGCCGCGATGCGGGCTTGCTCGAGATAGGTTCCCGTCACCGAGAGGCTGAATCGAAATTCGGGAAAATCGTCGAGCGCACGGCGCAGCCGGTCGAGCGCCGGCCGATACGACCGCTCGGCGATACCTCGAAAGATCGAGAGGTTCCGGTCCATGTCGAAATACGGCCGACCGGACCCGAGGTCGAGGAACCGGAAGCGGCCGAGCCGCCACGGTTGATGCAGATGGAGGTAGAGGACGACCTTCAGGGTCGCTTCCCCTCCTTCGCGTTCATCGCCTCGAGATAGACCGCCAGCGTTTCGCGGGCGCGGACCGGCCAACCCTCGCGGAGCGCGGCCCAACGACCCCGGTCCCCCATCGCTGCCCTCAGCGTGGGATACTCGAGGAGTTCCGCGATGCGGCTCGCAAACTCCTCCACGTCCCAGAAATCCACCCGGAACGTGGTTCCCTCGCTGATCTCCGCGACCCCGCTCGTCTTGGAGACAATCGTCGGGACGCCGGCGGCCATCGCCTCGAGGGCCGCGATGCCGAAAGGTTCCACCACGGAGGGAAGGACGAAAACGGAGCTACCGGAAAGCAGCACCTCCCGCTCCTCCTCACTCACCTTGCCGAGGAACATGACGCGGTCTCCGATCCCCAGCTGGGCCGCGAGCTGAATGAGCCGCTCGTATTCGGGGCCCTCCCCGGCGATGACGAACAGGACATCCGGGAACGACGGTACGACCCGGGCGGCCGCCCGCAGGAAGGTGTCGACCCCCTTCATGACCGCGAGCCGCCCGACGTAGAGGACGATCCGTTTTTCCGGGTCGATCCGCTGGAGGCGCTCGCTCGGCCGAACGGCATTGTAGATGACCCGGACTTTCGCCGGGCGGGCCCGGTAGCGGTCGATCAGTTGTTGGCGCAAATGTCGGCTCACGGCGATCACCCTCGTGGCCGCGTCGATGCCCGCCTCTTCCCGATGCAGGATGTGATCCCATGGGTGGCCGAGCGACCGGTCGTACTCGGTCGAGTGCACCGTCATCACGAGCGGCGCGCGGATGCGACGGGCGAGTCCGATCGCCCCGACGGTACCGAACCAATCGTGGACGTGCACCACATCCACCGGGTCGGCGAATTTCAGCTGCGCCACCCAACTGTTGTAGCCGTCGATCGAATCGGTGAACGGGCTGTCGGGCGTGCCCCCGGTCCAGTAGGCGGGAGGGAATTCTCCGGGCTCTTTCCCGATTGCGTCGCCCGGATGCCGGAACGTCACCCCCGGGACTGGGGTGAACGGCCCGGAGGTTGGGACGAGGAACGTGACGCGGTGGCCGAGATGCGTCAGCTCTTGGCAAATCTCGTAACAGTGGACGCCGAGCCCCCCGGTGTGACTCGGTGGGAACTCCCATCCGACCATCACGACGTGCAGCGGCCGGGGAGCCCCCCCGTACGGGGGCACCGGGGTCGCCCGCTCGGTCTCGGGGGTCGGGGACGTCCGTGAACCCTTCACGTCCAAACGCTCTCGGACGCGGTGGGCCACCGTGCGCGACCGCGTCTCGCGCCGGACCCGGGGGCGCTCCCGACCGTGCCGTCGGCCCGGACCCCGGGACGCTCGGGGTCGGCCGCGACGTCGCGAACGGGAGCGAGGGGTCGGGTGCTTCATCGATACGGGTCCCGCGATGCGTCGCGCGTCGGACCACGAGGCGAAGGGGCAGATGAAACCGCCGACGCTACCTACCGCCGAGTTCGGGCGCGAGCTCGTGCGTCCTTTCAGAAGCCCGCCAGAAGTTCCCGGATCGCGCGCTCGGCGTCCGGCGCCCGGGTCACCGCGCTCGCGACGAGCACCCCCTCGGCGCCGAGCTCGAGGGCTCGAGCCACGTCTCGACGGTCGTGAACCCCCGCGCCGCACAGCACGGACGTCGGCGGGGAAACGGCGCGCACCGCCTCGACGGTTCCCGAGACCACTTCCGGACGGGCGGTCGAGACCGCGCGGTCGCCTCCGATCAGCTCGGGGGGTTCGACCGCGAGGTAGGGGGGGTGCGTCGCCGCGAGACGTTGCGCGGTCGTGACGTCGGCGGCGCACACCACCGCCACGAGGCGGTGGGCCGCGAGCCTCGGGACTGTCGCCGCGATGTCCGAGTCGGACATTGGATGCTCGGAATGGTTGACGAGGCTTCCCCGAGCACCGGCCGCGGCGATCGCCTCAACGGGGGCGTAACCGGTCCGCGCGCCCGCCTCCCCCGGGTCCACATGTTGCGCGAGCACGGGGATCGAAACGAGACTCGCGACCCGAGCAAGGTCGGGTACCGGCGGCGCGATGGCCGCCGCTACGCCCGTCTCGCGCGAGAGGCCCTCGAGCAACTTCGCGCCCCGGACCGCGTCGTTCCCGAGATGACCGGGATACACCTTGAGGTTCAGGAGAAAGAGGGGTCGGCCGAGGGAGGGCGGGTCAGTGGACGGCGGCGGCACGAGCCCTCTTCGGTCGCGAGCAGATCGCGTACTCGTCCCCGTCGAAGAAAACCTCGCGGTCGGGGTGCTTCCGCTGGAGCTCCGAGATGCGGCTCAGGACGTCTTCCAGGGTCGTGGATTCGTCATTCGGGTCGATCCTCAGATGAACCGTCTTCTCGGGCCGCGCGGTCGTGTGACCCGTTCCCGGCATGAGGCTCCGAGGGGACGCCCATCGCCCGAGGGGCCATTAAGGATTCGACGGGTCGTAGCTCGCGGGATTCACCCTTCCGGGGCGCTCGCTCGGTCGATTTCGAGCGACCCGGCAACGGCCTTTTCGCTATCGGCGGTAAGCCCCTCGACGAAAGAGTAAATACGGTGGCATCGTCCCCCTGCCGAGGCATATTTATGGCACCCGCCCCGGCCGAAACCGCGGAGAAGGAAGCCAAGACCGACCTGTCGGAAGCCGAAATCGCGGTGCACTGGAAGGAGGAGGAGGTATTCCACCCGCATCCGAAGTTCATCGGGCAGGCGAACCTGACCGACCCCGCGGTGAACGAGCGGTTTTCGTTGGAGCACTTCCCCGAGTGTTTCCGGGAGTACGGGGACCTTCTCAGCTGGGACAAGTACTGGACGACCACGCTCGACTCGACCAATCCCCCATACTACAAGTGGTTCGCCGGTGGGAAGCTGAACGCGAGCTACAACTGCGTCGACCGGAACCTCGAGAAGTACGGCAACAAGGCCGCGATCATCTTCGTCCCGGAGCCGGAGGACGAGGAGCCGGTGTCGATCACCTACAACGAGCTCTACGCGCGCGTCAACGAGTTCGCGGTGTTCCTGCGGGACTTCGCCGGTCTCAAGACCGGGGACCGGGTCACGATCCACATGCCGATGGTCGCGGAACTCCCGGTGACGATGCTCGCCTGCGCGCGCCTCGGCGTGATTCACTCGGTCGTCTTCGGGGGGTTCAGCGGCGAGGCCGCGGGCCGCCGGGCCGCGGATTCCCAGAGCCGCGTCCTGATCACCATGGACGGCTACTACCGGAATGGGAAGCTCATCGACCATCTCGCCTCCGTGGACGTCGCGTGCGAGACCGCGAAGAGCGAGGGTCAGACGGTCGACAAGGTACTGATCTGGCAGCGGCACGTCGGGAAGGTTTCCTCCGCGAAGCCGCTCGTGCCGGGCCGGGACGTCCTCATCCATGACGCGATCAAGCCGTTCCGCGGGAAGATCACCCCGCCGGTGTCGCTGCCGTCGGAGGCGCCGCTCTTCCTGATGTACACGAGCGGCACGACCGGCCGACCGAAGGGTTGCCAGCACTCGACCGGTGGCTACCTCGCCTACGCCGCGGGGACCTCGAAGTACATTCAGGACATTCACCCGACGGACGTCTACTGGTGCCTCGCCGACATCGGGTGGATCACGGGCCACACGTACATCGTCTACGGCCCGCTCGCGCTCGCCGGCACGAGCGTGATCTACGAGGGCGTCCCGACGTACCCCGACGCGAGCCGTCCCTGGCGGATCGCCGAACGTCTCGGGGTAACGATCCTGCACACCGCCCCGACCGCGATCCGACAGCTCCGGAAGATGGCCCCCGACGGACCCAAAAACTACCGGACCAAGTTCAAAACGATGACCACGGTCGGGGAGCCGATCGAGCCGGCCGCCTGGATCTGGTACTACACGGTCGTGGGCAAAGGGGTCGCCTCCGTCACCGACACCTGGTGGCAGACCGAGACCGGGGGGATCCTCTGCACGACCAAGCCCGCGATCGATAAGATGAAGCCGGGGAGCGCGGGCCCCGGAGCGCCGGGGATTCACCCGGTGATCATCGACGAGAACGGAAACGAGATTCCGGCGGGGTCGAACAAGGCCGGCAATCTCTGTATCCGGAACCCGTGGCCGGGCCTCATGCAGACAATCTGGGGCGACGCTGAGCGGTTCAAGCGTCAGTACTTCGCGAAGTACAACAAGAACCCGAACAGCAAGGATTGGCGGGACTGGCCGTACTTCGCCGGTGATGGGGCGACGCTCGCGGCCGACGGCTACTTCCGCGTCCTCGGCCGGATTGACGACGTGATCAACGTCGCGGGTCACCGGCTCGGGACCAAGGAGATCGAGTCGGCGTGTCTCACCGTCACCGAGGTCGCCGAGGCCGCGGTGGTTCCCGTCGTGGACGAGGTGAAGGGCCGGGTGCCCGAGGTCTACGTCGCCCTGAAGCCGGGCATCCAGCCGTCGAAGGCGATCGAAGACAAGGTGATTCACGCGATCGAGACCGAGATCGGCAAGATCGCCCGCCCGAGCGCAGTGCGGATCGTCCCCGACATGCCGAAGACTCGGTCCGGGAAGATCATGCGGCGCATCCTCGCATCGATCTCGAACACGATGGACGTCGGCGACATCACCACGCTCGCGAACCCGGATGTCGTCGAGCAAATCCGGCTCCAGGTCCAGGGCAAGGGCCAGGTGGCGACGAAGACCGGCCCCTCGGACATCAAGGACTTCGGCGGCAAACAGGAATGAGCCCGCAGGGCCGGGGCGGGCCACCGGGCCAGTCCGGTTCCCCCCGGCCCACCACGGTCCCAGATGACCGCCCCGCTGGGCTACGTCCCGTGAACTGTCCGGAATGTAGCGGCCCTCTGTCGGAACCGGTCAGCGGTCCGGTGCTCTGCTTTCGTGAGTGCGACCATCGCGGTAGGAGGTTCCAGCTCGACGACCCGAGGCTGGCCGAGTAGGATTGGGCCGAGGGCCTACGTCTCGGCGCTCTTCGGGAGCCCGGACGGGGCGAACGTCGGGATCCGGGCGAGGTGGACCCCGACCACGATCGCCCAGAGGAGGACCGGCGCGACGATGAGGCGTTCCATGCCTCCGACCCCGAGACCCACATAGACCTTGGAGATGAAGAGCACCAACGCGACGATCGTCACCAGGCCCGAGAGGATCGAGTACGCCCGGAAGCCGTCCCATCGAGTGTCCCGGAACATCGCGAAACCGAGCACCACGAGGGAGAGCCCGCTTGCGAGGAAGGCGAGGAGGGCGGACAAGCTGTGCGCGGTGATGTTGACGTTTTCCGGAAAGAGACCCACTCCGATCGCCCCGACGCCGGCGACCGCCAGCAGCCCGAGACCGATCGTGCGCGAACGCCGGGCGGGGAAGGCGGTTCGGAGCAACGCGACCGCGAGAATAATCAAAAGGCCCATGACGACAATCGAGATGTTGAAGACCAGATGCCACGGCGAGCAAGCGTAGGCGTTGCCGCTCCCGAGCGAACCCGTGTGGAACCATCCGCATTGCGTCGCCCCGAGGTCCGAGATGTAGTTGTGGCTCAGGCTGTACGACGAACCCCAATCGAAGGTAGCCCCATACCCAATCTGCGTGATGGCCATCCCGACGATGAACTCGATCGCGCCGGCGATCAGGGCTATCGCGGCGTGATGGACGGACCGGTGCACGAGCGGTCCGTACCGCTCGGAAGCCGCAACGTCGACCGGGGGTGGCTCGTTCTCGGCCACGGCACGACGCCCGGAATTAATCCTGACGAGCGTCCCGCTCGTAGGACGCGTCGCTGGCTCGCTTCAGGCGGGCCCCGTCACGGTCGCACATCGGACGGGCGCTCGGGGGGACGTCGATGACGTATCCCCCACCGCACTTGGGACACTCGTAGTACGGCATCTCGGCTCCGAGAGGCCGAAGAGGGCGCGCCTATAAAGGAGTCGACCCCGTGACGAATCGACGGAAAGGCTATCGGCCCGGGTTCCCCGGCGTTGGCCGTGCCGAATTCTCCCGGGCGGGTAGGGCCGGCCCGGCGCGAGCCACGGGACGAGTCCGCGTTCGAGCTATTCCGAGGCGCCGATGCCTACCGAGCCCGGAGGGAGTGGCTGCGGTACGAGGGCACTGGCCAGCGGGATCTCTTCCGGGAACTCCGTGAGCGGTTCCTGGCGCGACACGCCATGGCGGAGGGTTGGGTGCTCGACGTCGGTTCCGGACCCGGCCGTTTCCTGGCATGGGTCGGAGGTCCGCGCGCCCGCCGAGTGGCCCTGGATGTTTCCCGAGAGATGCTGGGCCTCCTGCCAGAAACGTGGCACGAAGGTGGCGGCCGAGGGCCGATACCGGAACGAATCCTGGGAAATGCGGTACGCCCGCCGCTCGCGCGGAGCGCTTGGGCCGAGGTCGCGGTGTTGGGCAACACCCTCGGATTCGCGGGTCGCTTCGCCGGTCTTTTGCTGGAGGAGTCCCAGCAGCTCGTCATGCCGGGCGGCGTCCTGCTGATTGAGCTGGCCCCCTCCTTCGGCGAGCGCTCCCAGTACTTCGCCAGGCTCCCCAAGACAGCGATCGTCCGGCTGCTGCACGCTCCGCTCGCCGCGGTCCTTAGCCGGCTCGACCGTGAGCCGTTCCGGTCGGAGCCTTCCCGTCACGAGACCCCCCGTGCTTTTCGCCGCTTCATGGTGGGGGAGCTCGAAGAACGGCTGACGGCGCGGGGCTGGGAGGTTCGCGAGACGATGGCGGTGGCGCCCGCCCTAGGGCCGGACGCCGAGCGCATTGCGGCGGTCCGCAAGGACCCAAAGTCGTGGGCGCGGCTGCTGGACCTGGAGGAAGAGGTCGGACATCGCCCGGATCGGTGGCCCAGGGCGGCTGCCGTGCTCGTCGCGGCCCGCCGCCCTTCCTCGATGCGCATGATTAAGTAACGGGCCTCCCCCATCTCATAGCGTTCAGATTATGCCGAAAGATGCGGGGGCCAAGGCGCCCGCCCCGGCGACTCGGGCCGTCACCGTTCCGGGCCCGGAGGACCTCGAGCTCGCGAAGGAGGACGCCCTCCTCCAACTCCGGATCGGGAGGTCGGCCCACCTCTACACGATCCTGGCGTCCGCCCTACTTGCCCTCGACGGGGTCCTCCTGCTCCTGTTCTACCCGACATTACCGACCCTCGCGTCCGGGACTGTCGGGCTGCCTGCGGTCGTTGACTCGTTCTACCTGCTCATCCCGCTCGTCGCGGGCCTGGCGCTCTCAGCCGTGGGCCTCGTAGCGAAATGGGAGGCGTACCAGCTCTGGCCCTGGGAGAAGCACTTCTCGGCTACCGTGGGCGCGCTCGCGCTCAACGCCCTGCTCGCCGTGGTCTACGGTCTCCGGATGGCGGGTGCGGGGGGGCCGTTTGCCCACCTCACCCTGTGGCCCTGGTTCTACCCGGCGGAGCTCGCCGCGATCAGCGTCGCGCTGGTCGGTCTGGTCCTCACCTGGACCGCGTGGAGCGGTCGTCAATGGATCAGTGCGATTTCGGCCGTCCTTCCGGTCGCTTCGGCCCTTCTCGTTTACTTCCGCCCATCGACGTCGGGAGGTACTTCGGACGCGCTCGCGGTGAGCCTGTTCCTGTCCGCGATCTTCTACCAAACCTCGGGCTCACTCCTCCACCTCATCTCGTCCGGGACCCGGGTGCACGAGCGGGAGCTCATCACCTCGGGTCAGAGCCGGATGTTCCGCTTCGCCGACGAGCTTGGCAAGAAGGAGGAGGCGCTCCACTTCCGGGAAGCCGCCTTGGTGAAGCGCGAGGCGGGCGTCGAGAATTCGGACCTTTCGGTCCGGCGGCAGTACGATTCGCTGAAGGAGGCCCGGGGCCAGTTGGACGGCCTCGAGGAGGATTACCGCAAGCGGTCGGATGCCCTGGTCGAGCAGGAGCGGGCCTGGGCGGGTCGCATCGCCGAGATGGACGGCCGGGAGCGACAGGTCGAGGACAAGACGAAGGCCCTCGAGCTCCGCGAGCAGGAGATCGCCCGTCTCGTCCCCCAGATTTCGACGCGGGAGGCCCGGCTGATCGAGCAGGAAGGCGCTCTCACCCGCCGGGACGTGGAACTCACGCAACTACAGCAGTCCGTGGGCCGACGGGAGCAGGACCTCAAGGATTCCGAGACGCGCCTCGCGTCCCGCAAGACGGATCTTGACCAGAAGACCGCCGAGCTCCTTCGACGCGAGGGCGAAGTCGCCGCTCGCGAGGCGGGCTCGAAAGGGCCGAGCGGAGCTCCCTCGGCAGCGACCCAGGACCTCGTTGCGCGGGAGGTTCGTCTCCAGCAGTTCAAGGCGACGCTCGACGAGGCGAACGTGGCTCTCGGGCGCAAATCCCGGGAAGTGAGCGAGCGGGTTCGGGCCGCGGAGGAGTCGCTCTCGCGCGCCGCCCGCAAGGAGGCGGACATCGCATCGCGCGAGGCCGCCCTGAAGCAACGGGAGGCCGAACTCGCCGACCTTCTCAAGGCCGCCGACGGGCGCCGGACCCAGTATGACGCCGCGGTCAAGGACTATGAGACTCGGCTCGCGTCGTTCGGCCGCGACCAGGTGTCGCTCGCCCAAAGAGGCTCGGACCTCGAGCGCGGGCTAAAGTCGCTCACAGACCGAGAAACCACGATCACCGAACGCGAGACCCGATTGAAGGCGCTCGCCGCCCAGCTCGAACAGCGGGAGCAATCCCTCCACGAAAGGACCCGGTCGCTCGAAGCGATGGAGGCCGAAGTAAGTCTCCGGCGTCAGGCGATGGAGCGGGGCCGTGACCTTCCCATTGCCGGACTCGCCGCCGTGGCCGCCGCCGGTCAGATGGACCAGCCGGTGGGGCCCACCTCGCGCCGGGCCGCCCGAACGGGACGCGCGGAGGGAATTCGCGACATGGCGGCGACCCCGGCCCAGGAGCCCGACACGCTGTCGGTCCGCGCGGGTCGCCGGTTCGCAGACCGGCTTCCGAGCGGCATTGGCCGGCTCGATGACCTTCTGCTGGGAGGGATCCCCCCGCACTCCCACGTGGTGGTGCTGGGCGATGCGTTCGTCGGAAAGGAGGTCGTGCTCTATTCGTTCGTCGCGGAGGGACTCAAGCGGGGCGAGCCCGCGCTCATCGTCACGGCCGCACGATCGCCCGAGGAGATCGCGGAAGCGATCGGCGTCGTGCTGCCGCAGTTCCGCGAGTACGAGCAGATGGGCATGGTCCGCTGGGTCGACGCCGCCGGCGGCGGCAAGTCTTCGTCCAAGTACCGTACCGCGGTGAAGGGAGCGAACGACCAAGCCGGCATCCTCACCTCCGTCGGTTCGATTTCGCGCGAGTTCGAGTCGTCGCATACGGCGGCCTTCCGGGTCGCGTTTCTCGGTCTTTCGGCCGTGCTGGCCCACGGCGACGAGCGAGCGGGTTTCTCGTTCCTCCAGAACGTGGTCGGGATCCTCAAGCCCCGGTCCGCGCTCGCGATGTACGCCCTCGAAGCCGGGGCGCTCTCCGAAGCGGCGGTCGAGAGCCTGCTCGGTCGGATGGACGGCGCGATCGTGTTCCGTCAGGAACGCGACAAGACGTTCCTTGCGGTGAAGGGGATCGGCGAGGTGGAGACGCGGGACTGGGTCGAGTGTCGCGCGACCAATCGGGCGTTGATCATCGGCTCGTTCGCGCTCGAACGGATCCGTTAGCGCTCCCTCCCGCGGCGGAGGAGGTCGACCTCACCGGTCGGTCTTCGGTTCCTCGTACTCCGAGCGGTCGATGATGTAGAGCGGGGGCTCGCCGGAAAAGAACCGGCGCAGGTTCACGACCGCGCGACGAAGCACGTGCTCCTCGACCCCGGGCCCGAAGCCGGCACAGTGGGGGGTCCCGACGACGTTCGGCAGCGAGCCGAACGGGAACCGGTGGCCGATGCGGCCCCCCGAGAAGTCCTCGTCCCACCAGACGTCGAGCGCAGCGCGGAACCCCGTGTGGTCGAGGAGGTGTCGGTAGAGAGCCCCCTCATCGACGGTCCCCGCGCGGCCGACATTGATGAACACGGCCTCTGATTTCATCGAACCAAGCACGGCCGCATCGATCGTCGCCCGAGTGCGACGAGTCAACGGTCGGGTGTCGAAGACGAAATCCCCCATTCGCACCGCATCGGACAAATGGTCCGCGGCAAACATCGCGGCACATCCTGGAGCCATCGACCCCGTGCGGTTGAGGCCGATCACCCGAACCTCGAATCCGGCGAGGCGATCGGCGATGGCCCGTCCGATTTCGCCGTAGCCGAGGATAACCGCCGTGCGACCCCACAGCAGTCGTTGGTCGGGAGGAGGGCGGAGGGTGCCCGCTCGCACCAGGGCATCGGCGCGCGGGAGCTCCCGCGCGGCGTCCAGGGCCAGAGCGACAGCATGCTCCGAGACGAACGGAGCGTAGGCCCCGACGTTCCCCGCGAGGCGCACGTCCGGGGGGAACCGGTCGAGGGGGACCCCGTCCATCCCCGTGTAGACCCGTTGGACGAACGTCAGCCGGGGAAGCTGGCGAAGGTCGAGGTCCCCGAGTTCCCGCTCGACCGACCCGAGGAGGAGGGCCTCGGCCCGCTCCATGCCCGGCCGCGGTTCCCGCCCGGCATACTGCCATGGGACCCCCGGGAGCTCCTCCTTCAGGACTCGGTCGATCTCTTCGCGCCCGCGCAGCGCGACGAGCAGGCGTGGGTCGCTCATAGAAGGGCCTTCCTGAATCGAGGCGAGCTTTTGACGTTCCGGGGGAACCGGACCGCGACCCACGAAACCTCCGGGCGGGCCAAGTCCGTTCGGGTCCGGTCCTTCGCTTATAGGCACGAGGCGCTAGAGTTCAGGGCGATGGCGGCGGTCACCCTCGACCTCTGGCACACGTTGATCTACCTGCCGCCCGAGGACGAAGAGCGCTACATGGCGCATCAACTCGCGCTCGGGGCGACGGTCCTTCGGTCGTCCCGCGTGCTTCCGGGCGCACCCAACCTTTCGGACGAGGAGATCGGCAAAGCCTTCGAGCGGGCGTACCTCGACGCGGTCACCCAATCCGCGGAAGGGAGGACGGTGACGCCCGCGGAACAGCTTATGAGCGCCGCGAAAGAAGTCGGGCGGGACGCCGACGCCCGCGACTACCTCCGAGGCCTCCATGACGAGATTCGCCATACGCGGTTTCTGCGGGCGCCCGGAGCGCTCGAGCTCCTCCGGGGCCTGCGGGCCCAAGGCTACCGAGTCGGCGTGATCTCGAACACGGTCGGTGAGCCGGGCGCCTTCCTTCGACCCATCCTTGCGTCGATGGAGTTCGACCGGTACGTCGAGACGTTCGTCTTCAGCGACGAGCTTCCATGGACGAAGCCGGCGCCCGAGATCTTCCGGATAGCGCTCTCCCAGCTCTCCGAGGAGCCGTCGTCGGCGGTGCACGTGGGCGACGGCTGGTCCGACCTCGAGGGCGCCCGTCGCGCGGGGTACCGTGGAGCGATTCTGTTCACCGGTCTCCATGAGTACGGGGAGAGTTACCGTCGGCTCTTCTTGCCCGGTGTTCCCGGCGTTCCGGAGGCGGACTATCGCACCGACCGCCTTTCGGAGGTGGCACCCCTCGTGGGAAAGCTACTCCCCCCGGACTGACCGGTCGCCGGGACGACCACTATTCCTCACCCATGTGCCGGGGCTTCGGCACTACCTTGGGCTGGTCGGCGTCGGTCGGCATGCCGGTCTTGCCGGGGACGATGTCACAGTCGCGCCAGTTGATGCCGATCGTGACCTTCGGGAACGCGACCTTCAACGTGTAGTTCGCGATCTTGCCGACGACCAGCCCCTGGGAACCCGCGACGAGATTCGGATTCATCGTCGAAAGGTCCCGGTTGAGCACGACCCGCGTTTGGCCGAACACGACCCGGTCGAGCTCGGTGCGGTCCTCCATAGCGCCGGCCCACGACCCTTCGTCGGACTTAATGATGTCCGGGGGTTCGATGGCGACACCGGCCGGTCGCTGGGCCCTCGGCCGCCGGCGACCGGGACGGCGAGTCCTCATCAAAAACGGCTTTTATCTACTTGGACAGCGTCGACCGCCCAACATGCCAGCAGCCACGGAAAGCATGCAAACAGAGGCCGGAGCCGGGGCAGCACCTTCCCCGCCTCCGTCGGGGGAAAAGTCCGAGTGGTGGTCGAACCCGGCCGTCGTGGGCCTGATGGGATTCGGCACGACGACCATGATCGCGGGTCTGTCGAACCTCCCCGCACCCTACGTGAACGGGTTCAACAACAACTGGGTCGTCTTCGGCATGGCGATGGCGTTCGGCGGCGCCGCGCAACTGATCGCGGGGCTCATCGCCCTCCGCAAGGGCAATCTGTTCGCCGGGTCGGCGTTCGTCGGCTACGGGGCGTTCTGGATCGCTTTCACCCTGATGCTCACGAGCTTTGCCGGATACGCCGGAACAATCCCCGGTACGGCCCCGGCCGTGGCCGCTCCGATCTACTACGGAGTCGCCGGGTTCGCGTTCATCTGGATGATGTTCACCTTTACGTTCTTCATCAATTCGTTCAAGCACGGATGGGGAATCACGATGGTCTTCCTGTTCCTGCTGATCGCGTTCATCCTGCTCGTCGTCAAGTTCTGGAGCCTCGCGGCGAACCCGACGACCTCTCCGTTTCTCGGCTCCGGGGTCGATAATTGGGCGGTCGGTGGGATCATCATCTTCACCGGGTTCATCGCCTGGTACGTCGCCACGGCGATCCTGACGAACTGGAACTACGGGCGCAAGGTGCTGCCCGAATAGTCCGTCGGGCCGAGACCCTCCCTGACCAACCCTTTCCTCCGCTCTTTTCCCGTGTCGACGCGGAGTTCTCGGACGGGCGCCCGCGTGCCGACCCGCCCAAGGAGCCCGCGGGTTATCGGCATCGACCTCGCCGGTTCGACGCATCGCGACAGCGGGGTCTGCCTTCTCGAGGGCCCCCGGCGAGTGCGGGCGCAAGTCCTCCACTCCGATGCGGAGCTCCGAGAGTTCGTTCGTTCGGCCCAGCCGGACCTGGTCGTGATCGATGCTCCTCTCTCGCTCCCCCGCGGTCGGCGAACGATCGAAAACCGGTCCGGTCCTCACTTGCGGGAGTGCGACCGGACCCTTCTACGGCTCCGGCTACCGTTCTTTCCGCTCACCCTCGGACCGATGCGGATGCTCACGGTGCGTGGGATGCGCCTCGCCCGGTATCTCACGCGGGACGGCACCACCGTGGTGGAAGGCTACCCCGGCGGGTCGCAGGACCTATGGGGGATTCCCCGGAAGAAGGCCGGTGTGACCGGGCTCCAACGCCGACTGCGGGCGCTGGGCCTGGGCGGCGACCTTGCTCGACGTCCGTTGACCCACGACGAGCTCGATGCCGTGACGATCGCGTGGGTCGGATGGAACCACCTCAAGGGCGAGGGCGTGCTGATTGGCGACCCCTCCGAAGGCGTCATGCTGTTACCTCGAACGCACGAGTTCGAACTACGGTCGGCCGCACGGGAATAGCCCCCTCTCCTTCCACGTGGCGCTCGGCCTGCCGGGGGCCCCGGGGTGTCAGGCCGGAGGGGAGGAGGAAGGAAGAGTCGGTCCCACTACAATACCCACACCGCCGCGGACGGCCAGCACGCCAAGGAACACGAAGAGCAGGAGGATCAGGTCCCCACCCGGCCAGACCACTCCGGCGGCTTCGCCGCCCCAGAACAACGCGAACGAGAATACCACCGCGGTCGCGCCGACCTTCAGCCATGGCACCTTGATCCGGCGGATCCGGTCGTGTACGACCAGGGCCACGATGACGAGGAGAGCCCCCCCCAGGACCGCGCCCACCAGAGCGGAAAGCCCGTATCCGGCCGCCGCGAGGGCGAGCAGGACGATCACCGTCTCGGTCGACTCCACGGCGCCGACGGAGAACCCTCCGGCGAACTGAGCCACGGTCTGGCCAGAGGTCGGCGCTCCCGGGCTGGCGGACGGGTCGCGCCGCCGTTGATAGGTCCGGAGGGTGCTCCGAAACAGGAACACTCCGAAGCCGGCCAGGACGACCGCGGAGCCCCAGAGCAGGTACGCCCGAGGGAAGGCGATGATCACGGCGCCAAACCCGAGTGCGATCGCAGCGACCACGGCTGTCCCTCCGACCGCCCCGAGCGCACCGTGACGAACGGTCGAGTGGTCGGCGGCGAGAGCGAACACGAGCGCGACCACCTCGGTCATCTCGAGAACGGTGATCAGGAACGCCGCCAGGAGCGCCGGCAGGTAGAGCGCGAGCATGCCCTCTCCTCGGTAGCGTACGAACTACATCAAGCTCGGCTGCGCGTTCGGAGCGAGCGAAGACGTCACTCGGATGTCGCCGAGAGGGGCCGCGTGCGTGTTCGACGCAGACGTACGATCGTGAGCTCGTCCCGAAGGCCGCGCTCGATGCCGAGCAGATCTTTCGGGGCTACGGTGCCGAACAGTTCGAGGGTGATCGCGTGACCGCGCTCTCGGTGGACTTGGCGGATCGTGACGTCCGCACGCAGGTCCCCGCCGGTGGAGAGTCGGGCGGAGAAGGCGCGGGCGTGGGCCACCCGTCGCCAGGCGTCGCTCCGGAGCGCGTTCAGGAGGTGGCCCACCGGTTCGGCGAGGCGTTCGTGGGCGGGCTCGGGGAGCGGCAACCAGCCGCCGGGCCGGACCTCCCAGTGGTCGACGCGCGAAAACCCTCGCCGCTGGAGCGCTCTGAAGGTCGCGGCCGTCAGCCGCAGAAGCCCCTCGACCTCGACGACCTCGCGCTCGCGGAAAATCGCTTCGAGGGAGCGCAGCAGCGGTACTCCTCGCCGTTGGAACATCTCGTGGACGAGGTCGATGTCGAGTCGGACGTACCTCGAGGGTGGGCTCGCGGCCACGGCCGCAGGGCCGCGTCGATGCCGAATCACGCGACGTTTCGGCCGGTGAGGATGCGGTCGGTGACGGGAACGCCGAGTCCGGGCCGCCGTGTGAATCCCCAACGTCGCCGCACCAAGGACCGGCACTTAGCCTTGCGCACGACCCCGAGCGCGCTCGTGACGCCCGGACCCTCGGAGCCGGCAGGACCCCGGTAGTTCGCCGGGGCGACTGCGTTCGGCCCTCAGGCGTAGACGGGGTAGTCCGGAACCCAACGCGCTTGGCGAATGCGTTCGCGAAGCTCGTCCTTCGACGTCTTCGGCGCGAGGCCCTTGCGCTGTCCTTCCATCGCCACCGCGAGAGCGATCTCGATAGCGACCTCACGGAGGTCCCGAAGCGACGGCAGCAACGGGGCGTGGGGGTTCTGCCGAGCTGGAGAACGGTCGGCGAGCGCCCGGGCGGCCGCCAACAGCATCGAATCGGTCACCATGCGGCATCGCCCCGCGACCAGGCCGAGGCCGAGCGCCGGGAAGATGTACGCGTTGTTGCACTGGGCGATCGGATAGATCGTGTCCTGGTATCTCACCGGCGTGAACGGCGAGCCCGTCGCGATGATGGCGTGTCCGTTCGTCCAGGCGAGAAGGTCCGCGGGGATTGCCTCCGATTTGGCGGTCGGGTTCGACAGGGGCAGGATGACCGGCCGAGCGACCCACCGGGCCATGGTCCGGATCATCGACTCGGTGAAGGCGCCCTTGAGGGTCGAGAGCCCGATGAGGACGGTGGGACGGGCCTCGCGGACGACGTCCTCGAGGCCGATTTTCCCGTCCCCGGTCGACGCCCAGCTCTTCACGTCGTCCCACGGATGGGCGTAGACGCGCTGCTCGTCCTTGAGGTCGGTGCGGCCCGAGTGGATGAGCCCGCCCCGGTTGACGATCCAGGTCCGCCGTCGCGCTTCCGGCGCGGGTATTCCCGCCTCCACGAGCGCCGCGGTCAGCAGGTCGGCCACGCCGCCCCCCGCCGAGCCCGCGCCGAGGATCGCGAACCGCTGGTCGCGCGGCGGTAGCCCGGTGAGCTCGGAGGCCGCGAGGATCACCGCGAGGGAAATCGACCCCGTTCCTTGGATATCGTCGTTGAAGGTCAGGAGCTGTTCCCGATACTTCTCGAGGATTGGACGGGCATGGGCGACCCCGAAATCCTCCCACTGGAGGAGGGTCCCGGGGAGTTCTTGCTTCACGGCGCGGACGAACTGCTCGATGAAGGCATAGTACTCGTCGCCCGTGATGCGTTCGTGTCGCCAACCGAGATATTCGGGGTCCTTCAGGCGGTCCTGGTTGTTGGTCCCGACGTCGAGTACGATCGGGAGCGTCCGCTCGGGGGCGATCCCGCCGAAGACGGTGTACAGGGAGAGCTTACCGATCGGGATGCCAAGGCCCCCCGCGCCTTGGTCACCGATTCCGAGGATGCGTTCTCCGTCGGTCGCGACGATTACGTCCACCTCAGGATTCGGCCGGTGGCGGAGTAGCTCCACGATCGAGTCGCGCATCGGGTAGGAGATGAACAGGCCACGGGGCCTGCGGTAGATGTGGCTGAACTGTTGGCAGGCCTCACCGACCACCGGGGTGTAGACGATCGGGGTCATCTCCTCGAGATGGTCGACCAACAGCCGGTAGAACAACACCTCGTTTCGGTCCTGGAGCGCCCGGAGGTAGATGTGGCGCTCGAGGTCCTCCGTCTTACGCTGGTACGCTTCGTACGCGCGGACCACCTGTTGCTCGAGCGTCTCCACCTGAGGGGGAAGGAGCGCGTGGAGATGGAACAGCGTCCGCTCCTCGAAGGAGAACGCGGTCCCTTTGTTGAGCAGCGGAGTATCGAGGAGGTCCATGCCTTTCAACCGGGGGGCCTTGGAGACCCTGGCTCCCCCGTGACCGGGCTGCACAACAGGCTGGCTCGCGGCTTCCATGGGCCGGTGAACTCCGGGGGCGGTCTTCTAGGCGGGGTCAATAGGGCTTTACCCCGGCCGCCGAGGAAACGGAACCCTCGACAGGTTCCGCACCCCGACTACCGCGGGTCGGAAGACCGGTCATTCCCTGAGGAGCGGAACCGTTACCTGCTCGACTCGCGATAGTGGAAAGGGCACCCTTGACATCGATTCTCGGATCCTCGCTCGCCACCGAGGTCGTCTTGGACGCTGCCACGTTCATCCTGTTCGTCGCGTTCGTAGCGTTCCTGTTTTTCGGTTATCTGGGCTTTTACCACCCAATCCCGTTCTCCGCTCTGGCGGCCGTCGCGCTCTTCGGTTCGCTGGCGGTGCTGTTCATCGCAAACTGGAGGGCCGACCGTCGGCGGTTGGAAGCCGCCGTTGCGTCCGGCCCTTGACCTCATTCCCTCGGAGTCTCAGCTCCGGCCCTAACGAGCCTGCGCAACACCAATCCTGTGTCGACGGCCGGTCCACCGACCGAGGACCGAGCGCGTACGGGGAATGCCGTTCAGGAAGGAACCGGCGCGAGCGACTCAACCCACGTGTGGGGGGCGGATGAGCTAAGGGTCCCGGGGCGGACCTCGACATCGTGAAGTTCGCGAACCGCGGAGGCGATGACCCCGCTCGCCCACATCCGGGCGCGTTCCACCTCGCCTTCCCGCAGCGGACCGTCCCGTCGAATGACGAAGAAGCTCTCGCCCGGGACGAGATTCCGACCTCCCCGACCCTCGACGGCCCTCTGAATGTGGCGAGCGCTCGAACCGGTCACGATGGGGGAGTCGTGGAAACGCGTGTCGAACGCTGCGAAGAGGGACTGGGCGATCATCCGGTCGGGCATGTGCTCGACAAAGGCCCGGAGCGACTCGCCCATCTCACGGCGATGAGTCGGTCCACCGAGGAAAACGACCGAGGGTGTGCGGATCTCGACCGGGTCGACCTCGTTCGCCGGTCGTGCGTAATGCTCGTACGACCAATCGACGGCGCGCGCGACCGCTCGCGCCACGGTATCGGTTACACCGCATGGGGACGCCACCACCACGTACACCCACATCGGGACACCGACTGCGCCGGAGTTTCTCCGGGGGTTATTTCAGTCCCGAGTTAACTCGAGTTGACGGCCCGTGGGCTCAGGAGCGCGCGGGGCTCATCCCGCCGGATTCTTGCCAGAGCGGTGGGTTGACCGGGACCGGGGCCTGAGCGGCCCAGGGCACCTCGCCGAGCGAGTAGGTGAACGGGAACGACGGTTCGGTCACCTTCGCCCACCGGCGTGGCACGAGCGCGTGGAATTCGGGGACATCGGCCCCGCGGCCCACCGACAGCACGAGGATGGCGGTCGCCAGGACCAGGAAGAAGAAACCGCCCAGTTCCACCAGCATCGCGACACCGAGCGTGTTCGCGTCGGCGCCAATCGCATACGCGAGGCCCACGAGGCACGCGGCCAACGTGGCGAACCCGGCGCTGTAGATTGCTGGGCCGGCGGCGTACGTGTGCTCCCGGGCGGCGCGGCGCTGTTCGTGCGCCACGCGAGCGTATTCGGAGAGGATCCCACCCAGAGGGCTCGACTGGACGAGGGTCTCCTCCGCCGCGAGGTGAGCCTGCACGGTCCGGGCGAACTCAAGCTCGAAATCCGCGGCCCGAGCGCGGTCGGAGGCAATCATCGAGACGAGAAAGAAAGTGACGATCACGGAGATTACCAAGTTCAGTCCGACCACCCACGGCGCCTCCGCGCTGAGCGCGGAGTACTGCGAGACGAGTACGATCAGGTAGACCACGCCGAAGAAGATCGCCCCGATGAGCGCGAGTCCCCCTCTCGAGCCCGGTGGGGGTAGGATTGGCCCGCGAGGTCGAGTCAAAGCGTTCGGTCGCTGGTTGGTCGACATCGAGCGAGGAAGGGCCGCTCGGAGCTTTAGAACCTATCGTTCCCCCGTGGGAGCTCGAAGGAGGAGTTTCGAAGGCCTCAAGCGGGGTCCGAGCCGAACTTGCGCCAGTAGTCGAGCGAATCCTCGATGGTCGTCTCGAGCGGAATCGTGGGGCTGTAGCCCAGGGCTCGAAGCCGCGTGATGTCGGAGCGGATTTCCGCCTCGTCCGTGGGACGGATGAGCGCCGGGTCCGGTTCGAGGGCCACCGGGACCCGGGCCAGCCGTACGAGGGTCTCCGCGACCGCGCGAATCGAGTAACTCTGACCCGCCCCGATATTGACCGCTTGCGCGGGGTCGCCCTGTTCGAAGACGGCCCAGATAGCCCGAACGATGTCCCGGACGTCGGAGATATCGCGTCGGACCTCGAGGTTACCCACCCGGAGTTTGCCCGGTCGGCCGGTTCGCTCGATGGCGGCGACCCGTTGCGCGAAGTCGTTGAGCGCATCGCCGGTCTTGCCGGGTCCGGTGGTAATGAACAGTCGTCCCCGTACGATCCGTAGGCCGAAGTTCAACGAATACTGCAACGATAGCATGTCCTGGCAAGCCTTGGAGACTCCGTAGGGGTTGACCGGCCGCAGGAGGGCCTCTTCCGTCGTGGGCTGCCGCTCGACGACCCCGTACGCGGCCGCCGAGGACGCTACGAAGGTGCCGTGCGACGGTGGCCGACGCCGCAGGGCTTCGTAGAGGTAAACCGTTCCGAGCACGTTGGTCTCGAACGTTTCGACGGGCGCCTGCCAAGCGCGTCCGGCGTAGGCCTGGGCGCCGAGGTGGAACACCGCTTCGGGCCGGACCGCGTCCACGACCCGGTCCACGGCGGGGCGGTCGCGTAGGTTGAGCGTTTCCCAGCGGACTCCGGCGGGAACGTCGGGAATCTTGTGGAGCTCCCCCTCGCCGAGGCACGTGCCTACCACTTCGTGTCCTCGCTCGAGCGCGGATCGGAGCAGGAATCGACCGATGAAGCCGGAGCCTCCCGTGACCAAGATTCGCATGGTTCGTTTCGCTCCGGGGTGGGACCCCGTGGCGCTGAAACGCAACGGGTCGGCACCGGACGCCGGTGGTGTGTTATAGTCGTTGCCCCGGCTCGGGGACCGTCGACGGGAGCGTCGCCAGGATGCGACGGAATCGGCGAGCGTGGGCGACTTCCATCAGGAAGAACCGAACGAACCGGCTGTTCTCGGTGACCTTGCTCGACCCGCTCGCACGTGGCTCGAACGGATAACCGACCTCAGCGACGCGCTGTCCGCGGCCCATCACGAGAAGCACGAGGAGAAGCTTGTAGCCCCTCCAGTCGGTAGGAATCGGCCGAAAAATCGCACGACGGAATCCGAACAACCCGGAAACCGGGTCGCTCACTGCGCGCGCCTCGGGGAGGACGACTTTAGCCGTCCACTCCGCGCCCCGAGAGATCGCCGCCCGTATCCATGTTCGGGGTCCGGCGGAGCCACCGGGCGCATAGCGGCTGCCCACGACGAGCGCGGCCCCGTCCTCGAGGGCGCGGACCATCGCGGGCAGCACCTCCGGGGGATGCTGGAGGTCCGCGTCCATGATGATGATGAAACGACCGCGCGAGTCCGAAATGCCCTGGCACTGCGCTCGGAGGGTGGTTTGCTTGCCCTCGTGCCAGATCGGCCGCAGCCGAGCGTCGGAGCGAGCCGCCGATTCAAGGTACTCGCGGGTTCCGTCCGTGCTGCCGTCGTCGACGATGAGCACTTCGCACGGAGGGAGGGATACCGCGCGGATACGGTCGAGCAACCTGGGAAGGTTCTCCCGCTCGTTGAACGTCGCGAGGACGATCGAGAGTTCGGGCGGAGGGAGCTCCGCCGCGCCGGAGGTCATCGTCGCGGCTCCCGCTCACCGGGCCGACATCACGGACCAAGTCTGAAGGCCCTCGGTTTCTAGGGCAAAGTCGGTCACTCGGCCCCCGGCGGTCTGCACCGCCTTCGCGACTTTCGCGCGCCGGGCGACGTCGCAGAACAGTAGGATGTATCCGCCACCCCCGGCCCCGAGCAACTTACCGCCGATCGCCCCCGCCTCCCGGGCCCGGTTGTAGAACGCGTCGATCCGTTCGTTCGAGATGCCCTCGGTGAACCGTTTCTTTTGCTGCCACCCTTCGTCGAGGAGTCGGCCCATCTCGTCGAGATTCCCTCGCAGCAGCTCGTTCTTCATGTCGATCGCAAGTTGCTTCGTGGCGTCGAGCGCGGCGACGGTGTCGCCCCGTTTTTCGGAGTAGCTCCGCTGCTGGCGTTCGATGATGTCGTTCGAGTAGTGCCCCGAGCCGGTATAGCAGAGCAACAACCGGTAGGCGAGCTCGTTCACCACCTCCGGGTCGATCCGGAGCGGATTCACGATCGTCCGCGTGCCGCTGAACTCCATGAAGTTGAACCCGCCAAACGCGGCCGCGTACTGGTCTTGGCGGCCCCCCTTGAGTCCCAGCTCCTCCCGCTCGATCCGGTAGGCGAGCTCCGCTACGTCGTACGACGTCCAGGGCTCGCGCCGGTAATGTTGGAAGGCCCCCACGAGCGCCACGCACATGGTGGACGATGTGCCGAGGCCGGTGCCGGGGGGTGCGTCGGAATGCAGGAAAAGGTGGAACGAGTCCTTGGTCCTCCCGTCGCCGACGTCCGGCCGCAGCACCTTGACGGCGGCTTTGACGACGTCGAGGTCGCCGTTGTACACCATGTCCGAGGGCCGGGCGAAGTTGAGGGTGAGACCGTAATCCAAGGACTCGACGGAGATTGACCCGGCCCCATCCGGCGAGCCCTCGAGGGTCACGTAGGCAAACTTGTCGATCGTGCAGTTCAGTACGGCGCCCCCTTTCTCCTCGGGATACGGGGAAACGTCGGTCCCTCCGCCCGCGAAACTGATCCGCAGGGGCGCCTTGCTGCGGAGGATGCGCATCGGACCCGAGACCGGAGCTCCCACCCTTAACGCTTATCCGTGCCCTGCCCGGGGACAATTCCGGACATCGTAACCCTCGGTCCGGGGAATCGGCTTCTGTCGGTCGACCCCTAATACGGGATGGTATTGCCGCCGGCGTGTCTCCCCGGTACGCCAACCCCGCTCTCACGGTCGACGCGGTGTGGATCCGAGGCGGCAAGGTGCTTCTCGTCCGACGGGCCCGCCCGCCGTTTCGGGGGATGTGGGCGCTCCCGGGCGGTTTCGTAGAACAGCGGGAGACCGTCGAAGCTGCCGTCGTTCGTGAGCTTCGAGAAGAAACTGGACTCTCCGCCCGCCCGGTAAGGCTCGTCGGAGTTTACTCAGGACCCGACCGGGACCCGCGGAAGCCCACCACCAGCGTGGCCTTCTTGATGGCCGGTCGGGGCGGAGTTCCCAGGGGCGCGGATGATGCTTCCTCAGCGACCTGGGTGGCCCTCCGGAAGGCTCGGCCGCTGGCGTTCGACCACGCGAGGATCCTCGCGGACGGGTTTCGCGTGTGGCGGCGGCACCGTCGAAAGTGACGTTCCCACAAACCGCCACCCGCTATCGGTAGTCTCTTATCGGGCTCGCTGAGTGACCCTTCCCTCCCATGCATTCCGCCGGCGAGCAACATCCGCATCCGACGTTGCTCTCGGACTTCATCCTCGGGAGCCAGGACGGTCTCGTCAACGTCCTGGGTATTCTCCTCGGTCTCGTTGCGGCCAGCTTGACGCCGGGCTCGCACGTCACCTCCGAAATCGTGATCATCGCGGGCCTCTCCGCTCTCGGGGCCGAATCCCTCTCGATGGGGGCCGTCGCCTACACCTCCACCTACTCTCGGATGCAGCTCTATCGGTCGGAGCGGGAGCGGGAGATCCGCGAGATGCGGGAGGTCCCCGAGCTCGAACGGGAGGAGGTCCGGACGATCCTCCGGGACTGGGGGTACGCGGGCGACGAACTCGAGGAGATGCTCCGGCGGATCGAGGCGAAGCCGAAGGCCTGGCTCGACCTCATGATGGCGTTCGAGTTGAATCTCTCCTACGTACCGCCCGAGGCGCCGCGGCGGAGCGCCGTGTTGGTGGGTTTCGCCACGGTGCTCGGCCACTTCGTCCCGCTCGTACCGTTCTTTTTCTCCGAACTCTCGCTCGTTCAGTCGGCAATCGTGGCGACCGTGCTGAGCGCCATCATGCTGTTCGGGATTGGCCTGTACGAGGCCCGGGTCACCGCCGGCTCCATCTGGCGGAGCGGGCTGCGGATCACGGTGATCGGTCTCGCGTCGGGGCTGGCGGGATTGCTGATCGGCCACTTCGCAGCGTTACTCTGAACTCGGTCGAGGGCTCACCGCTGGGAAGGGCCCGGCGAGGCTATGCCGAACGGCCGACCAAAGTCGCCGGGCCCGGTGGCGACCGATTCGAGCGGCCCAAAAACCACCGGCGAGGGCTGCGGGTCTCATGGCGCTGGCAGACGAAGCACCAGACGACGATTTCGGCCGGGCCCGCGAGCTCGGGTGTGACCACGTGCTCGGAATCAGGATGGCGGCACCCCCGCCGGAGGCACGGGTGCGTTCGGCGATCGGCCGTCATCGGAAAATATATGCGCATCGATGCGTATTAAAAGCTGCGATTTTCCGTCGAAGAGAGCTCACGCGCGACGCCGTCGGTATTCGACTTAATTTAATTTGTTAAGGAAATAGTGTATAAATCAAGGGGACGTTCCGCCCTTCATGGCAGACCCGCCCGAGACCCATCCCTTTCCCGCTCCCTCCACTTCCCGCTCCGCGGCTCTCACGCTCCTCAAGCGGACCCCGAACGCGTCGCTCGACCAAGTCGCCGAGGGTCTCGGGATCTCGAAGGTCGCCGCGCTCGGTCACATGCAACGCCTCGAAACCGACGGACTCGTCGAGCGTTCCTATCAGGCGGGACATGTGGGACGACCCCGCGTTTTGTTCCGTTTGACCGAAAAGGGCGTCACCCTCTTTCCCCAGGCGTACACGGAGATGTCGATCTGCGCCCTCAATTTCATCGAACGGCGTCTCGGTCGGGCGGCGGTCGGGGAGCTCCTCACCCAACGGGCGGGCGAAGTCTCCGACCGGAATTGGTCTCGCGTTCGCTCGGGTCCGCTCCCCTCCCGGGTGGCGGAGCTAGCTCGGGTCCGGACCGAGGGAGGGTACATGGCCGAGGTCACCGGCCGGCGGCGAGGCTCGGTCGAGCTGCGCGAGCACAATTGCCCGATCCTCGCGCTCGCCCGCCAGTACCCGGAGGCTTGCGAAACCGAGCGTCGGATGTTCGAGTCGCTCCTCAAGGCCCGAGTCGCGGTCTCGCATCGAGTGGTGGCCGGAGACTCAGTTTGTCGGTTCCTGATCCGCGAGCGGAGGGAGGGCCGATGAGCGGCCGTGACTCACCCTCGGCCCGCGTTGCGCTCGTCACCGGGGCGAGCCGTGGTCTGGGGGCGGCCCTCGCTCAATTCCTCGCCCGTCAGGGCCACTTTGTGATCGTGAACGCGCGCGACCCCGCGGCCCTCTCGAAGGCGGTTGCCGCTATCGCGAACTCTGGGGCAACGGTCCTCGCGGTGCCGGGAGACGTGACCGATGGCGCCACCCAGTCTGCCCTTGAGCAGGCTGCCTCCCGGTTCGGCCGGCTCGACCTTCTCGTGAACAATGCGAGCGAGCTCGGTCCGTCACCTCTGCCCCGCCTTTCGGAGCTCCGGGCCGACGACTTCGAGCGAATCCTCCGCGTCAACGTGCTCGCACCGCTCGTGTTGACGCAACGGCTGCTACCGCTGTTGACGTTGGCACAAGGCTGTGTCGTCAACATCTCGAGCGACGCGGCGGTAGGAGGGTATCCGGGCTGGGGCGGCTACGGCGCCAGCAAGGCCGCCCTCGACCTCGTCTCGCTCACCCTGGCGCACGAATTGAAAGGTTCCGGAGTGTCGGTCGTCAGTGTCGACCCCGGCGACATGCGGACTTCGATGCACCAGGCGGCCTATCCCGGCGAGGACATCTCCGATCGTCCTCTGCCCGAGGTCACCCTGCCGTTCTGGGCGTGGCTGCTGAATCAAGACCACGAACAGGTTTCCGGTCACCGCTTTCGAGCTCAGTCGGACCGGTGGGAGATCCCGGAGCCATGACGGACGTCTCCCGCCGTCCCGAGATCCCCGTGGGTACCGGGGCCGACCGACCCCCGGAAGCGAGGGGGGTGGCCCGCGACGAGGTCCGGCTCCTCGTGAGCGCGGCCGATGAGGAGCGCGGGCACCTATTCTCCGACCTTCCGTCGCTGCTCCGGTGCGGAGACCTCCTGGTCGTCAACGAGAGCGCCACCGTACCAGCGAGCTTGCCCGCCCACGCGTCGTTGGGTGATTTTCGACTGAATCTCTCTACGCCGTACGGGGGCGACCTTTGGGTCGGTGAGCCCCGATGGGGATTCGGTCAACCCGGCCCGCTCCCGCTCGACGGGGGTTCTCTCTTGGAGGTGGTGGGTGTGCCGTGCACCCTCGTTGCCGAGTTCCCGGGGATTCCCCGGCTCGTGTTCCTGCGGGCCAGGGGAGACCTCCGAGCCGCAATGGGCCAGGTCGGGGTGCCGATCCGCTACGGTTACGCAGCCTCCGAATTCCCTCTCGAGGAATACCAGACCGTGTTCGCGCGAGTCCCGGGAAGCGCCGAGATGCCGAGCGCCGCCCGGCCATTTTCTCACCGGCTCGTGAATCGTCTCCGGGAGCGAGGCGTCGGAATCGCTCCGATCCTGCTGCACGCCGGAGTCTCGAGTTTGGAAACCACGGACTTCCCACCGGGCGCCGTCCCCGTCTACCCCGAGCCGTTCGAGGTTCCCGCCGCCACCGTCGAGGCGATTCTCCGTACACGTTCGCGCGGAGGCCGGGTCGTTGCGGTGGGTACCACGGTCGTACGGGCGCTCGAGTCGGCGACCGACTCGTGCGGTCTCCGGCCCACCCGCGGGTTCACGCGTCTCTATCTCCGCCCCCAGAGCCCCATCCGCTCGATCGACGGGCTGATCACCGGATTCCACGAAGCACGGTCGACCCACCTCGCGCTTCTGGAGGCGTTCGTGGGAGAGGCTCGGCTCCGGCAGGCGTACCAGGTCGCCGCCCGGAACGGATACCTTTGGCACGAGTTCGGTGATAGCCACTTGGTGCTACCGGACCGGGAACTCTAGCCGGTGCCGGTCCGCTTCGAGGGCGCCTTCCGGCGGTTTACTTCGATAGGCCCGCCCGGGCCCGAAGCGCGTGGTAGAACCCGCCGAAGCTGGTCGCCGTCGGGGTCCGAAGACCCTGCAACCGCATCTGTTCCCGTACTTCCTTCGCGCTCTGCCGGAGGTCGAGCGTCTTCGAAGAGTCGTACTTGTACTGGAACGTCCCCGAGGGACCGCGAGGGAATGCGTCCCAGTCACGGGGAGTGGTAGGGGTGAGTTCGTGCGTCCGCTTTCCCTCGGTCGGCTGGAACGCGGGCATGGAGAGGTGCTCCTCGGTGAGCCAGATCAGCGTGGCGTCGCGGATGGCTTGCTGGGTGGTGTCGTCGAGGGCGCCCGGCGCGACCTGCGCTTGAACCCAGTCGACCAGCGCGTCGAAGGTCTTCTCGGCATTGTCCTCCAGCATCTGGAGGACGGCGAGTCGGATCGCGCTGCGACGCAGCTGCTGGGTCCCCGTCTCGCTGAGGCGGTACTCCACTGTCAGCCCGAGCAGGCTCTCGGAGTTATCAGCGAGGTCCTTCAGGGGCAGGACGAACAGGGGCGCGGCGGGTTCGTTCGCCGGCACGTACCACAGGGAGAACTCCCGTCCGTTGGTGAGGACGACCAGCGGGACCTTGGCGCCTTTCGCCGCTTCGACGATCGACCCGGGTTCCGTGACGTTCGCCGTCCTCTCGCGGACATCGAGGAACAGCCCGGGTTTGCCCTCGGTGTTCAGGAGGGCGTAGTCGATGTGACCGTCCGTGCCCGCCGACGGGTAGTCGAAATAGACCTGCTTTTTGTCGTGCGGGTCCCATCCGAGGGCGACCAGGAACGGGTTCACGATCCAGTGCCGAATTTGTTGCTCGGTGACGTCCTGGACGTCCCGCAGTACTTCTCCGGCGACTTGAGCGAAATCGGCGAGCCTCCGGCTGA
>Ga0187781_10000107_pt1 | contig 54056 bp, 39 predicted proteins | sample 0715_SJ02_MP02_2_FD_132447 | JGI IMG/M metagenome (GOLD analysis project Ga0187781, IMG submission 132447) | Tropical peat soil microbial communities from peatlands in Department of Meta, Colombia - 0715_SJ02_MP02_20_MG | ecosystem: Environmental > Terrestrial > Soil > Wetlands > Peat | place...
GTAAAAAACTGGTCCTGGTACGCAGCCGACGTCTTGGCATTGATCAGGTATGCCCAGGGTGCCGACGCAGTCGGGTTAAATGGAGTAAAGAAAGTTGAGGCCTCGCGAGTTTGTACGATAAGGTTGTTTTCGCCCAACGCGAAGATCGTCTGCGCATCCCCAGGATTAATCGCCGCGGAATTTGCAACGATGGCATCGGCATGAACCTGGAAGGCGCCGTTTTGGTCATAAAAGAGCCCCTGCTCGATTTTGCCTGCGGCATTGACCGTCAATGTGCCAGAATTCAATTGCACCGCACCGCTGCCCGTGTCGTAGCCCTGCCCCGCAACGACAGCTCCTACGCGTACGACATCTCCACCCGCCTGGATCGACAAATTGCCGCCGCCCAGCACACCGAAGCCCTGTTGAAATTCAGTGAAATACGGCCACCAGACGGTGGGAACCGAGGTGCTGCCTTGCCCCCCGCGCAACAGCCACTGGTTGACCGTCTGGCCGCTGCCATCCTGATTGGAGCCGCTCGCATAGACGCCTTGCGGCGCATCCGTGCCCACGACATTTGCGTTGGCGTCGATCGTCAGGTCGCCGCCGCCCTGAGTAAGTAAAGGATCAATTGTCAGGCGTTTGTATTCGTTGTTGACTAGAACGACGGTTTGTAAGGGCGAGAAAGCCGGTGCTGTCGTAACGTTCGCGACGCCTGCGGTATACACGACATTGCCCTGCTGACCTGCAGCGTTATCAAGTATGACGCTGCCGCCAGCGTTTAAGGCAATCGAGCCGGTGCCCGTGCGCACCGTCACAGGGTTGGACGCCGAACCGGTGCCAATTGTCAGGTCGCCCGCGAGCGCAATCGTGCGGTTCGGATCGGCGGCAGTCAGATCCGCGCCAGCGGTGAAGACGTATCGCCAGCTGTCACCTTGTGTCCAAACGGTCCCGTTGGGTGTTGTCGTAGTAGACGCAGTAGGTGCAAATCCGTCACTGATGCTGGCATCGATGTAAAGATTGCCGGCAGCCCGCAACGTAAGACTTCCCGGAGCGCTCGCGCCCAGTGCCGAGCCGCCGTAGCGCCAGGTGAAATTTCCGTTGACGCCGTCGGAGGAAAGCCCCGTGGCGAACTCAATTGCTTGGCTGACGGTGATATCCCCAGTTGCTTGCACTTCCAAGCCGGGACGCAAGCTGTACACCGGGTCGCTGAACTCGCCCAGGCGCTGCGTGATCGCGGCGATGTTCGTGGCACTCATGTAGCCGGACAGTACGCTGGCTTCGGTAGCCATGGTCGTGCTATCCAAGGTGATCGATCCGACAACCGGATCAACTACTACACCTTCGATAATGTCGCGCTGTGCCCCGACGAGCGAACCAGACGGCAGCGCAGCGATCATGACGTCAGTCGGCGTTGCACCGCCTGCCGCACCAGCGCGTAGCGTAATCGTGCCGCCTGTACCGCTCGCGCCGCCTGAGGCGTTGATCGTACTTCCGCTTTGCAGGACGATCGCGTCCAGCGTCGTGGGCGCACTTGGATTAGCGGTCACACGCGAGGAGATCATCACTTCGCCGCCGTTTCCCGCTGGCGCCGTGGCGTGAACGTCGATGAGCGCACCAGTCAGAAGTACCGTCTGGTTGTTTGCATAAATAGCGACCTGCCCACCGTTAACACCGCTTGCGTCCAGCGTGCCGCTCAAGAGCACCGATCCATCGGTCGCGCCGCCCCCACCGTCAGCTTCTAGCGTGATCGAAGAAGCGCTCAGCGTTTGGCCTGCTGCGATGCTGATGTTGCCGGAGCGCGCGCGAAGCGAGACCGCGTCCGCTCCGGCGGCGCCGGTCTCGACGGTCTGCACCAGGTTGCCTGCGTTGCTTAGCGAGGCAGCATCGATCCAAATGTCCGCGCCGCGCGCTGCGCTACCCGGTGAAGCCAGCAACGCTCCTTGCAATTGCACGGTGCCGGAGGACGCCTGCAGGCCCAAGGTGCCAGCATCGCCCTGCGACCCAGCTCCAGAGATGTCAATTGTTGCACCCTGCTGCTCGTTGATCGAACCGTTAGCACTCAAAAGACTGATTGAGCCGGCCGAAACGTCGCCCGTGACGGGAGCGTGTGTCGCACTGCCCGGCGCAAAGGTTTCAGTGACACCGCCGACGCGCAACAAGGCACCAGGGGACAGCGTGATACCGTCGGTGGCCGCCGTGCCCGTTGTTGCTATTTGCAGCACGCCCGCTGGAAGGTCGATGCGCCCAGCAATCGTGACGTTTTGCGCTTGAATGTTTAAGGAAGCGCCGAGTTGGGCGACTTGCGGGGTGCTAGCGGGACCGGAGGAACTAACGGTCAGCGATCCAGGCACGGTCAGCGTCGCGTTCACGCCGGTTTGTGCCGTGATCCGCGTGGCGTCAATTGCAAGCGTCGCTGCACTTCCCGATACGGCCAAGGCATCGCTCGCACCAGGCAGACCGGCAAAAAGTACGTCGCCTGTCCCCGCAGCGGTCTGAGTTGCGGACATGCTGCGACCCTGTGCCTGAATTCCGGCCGACGCGAACCCACTAAGCGCAATGTTGCCGGCGACCAGCACATTGCCATCGGTTGTCGTTGCAGCAATCGAGCCGCTGCCGGAGAGCGTCGACGCCGTGGCATCGATGCTAAGTTGTCCCGATCCGGTGCCGGGGTTAGTCAAGCTTGCCCCCGTCGGGTTCTCAAGTGTCACGTGCCCGGCAACAATGCTGACTTGACTGCCCGCTGCGCCAAATCCGGAGATGCCGGGACCGTCGAGCGTGAGGTTTGCCAACTGCGGTTGACCGGAAGCTGACAATTGTCCGATCGCGGCGTTGCCATAAACACCGAAGCCGCCTTGGCCGACGATCGTCAACTCGGCCGACCCCCCGAATTTAGAGAGCAGCGCCTGAGTTAAGTTAAGGCCCGGCGTGTTGGCCGGTATTTGTCCAAAGTTTACGAGCGGCGCAGAAAGCAGCAGGTTGTTGGTCTGTGCTGTGAAGCTCGGGTCATAGGTCTGTGCGTCGGTGGCATCTAAAACCGCCGAACTAGCCGCAACGCTCGCGCCTGCTCCCAAGGACAAGTTGCCTATCGTCGCTGTCCCTGGGGGCGAGCCGCCGCTTCGCCCGTATGACACGAGGGTGTCGTTGCCCGCGTAGATTAGTGCACCATCGCCCTGCACGGAAACGGCTTCGGTAGGTGGCGCCGCCGTAGACAAGCTTGTTATCTTCGCACCAGCGCCGAGCGTCACGTTTGCCGCGGCAAGCACGACCTCGCCAGCCGAAAGCGGTGCCGCAGCCTGCAAACTGACGTCTTGTGCCAGCGCGCTAAGTCCCAGGTTGGTCTGTGCCGCGCTCGCTTGACCGAGCGCAAGTGTTACAGTGCTGCGCTGTTCTACGCTACCCAGGACCAACGTTTCTGCCCCGACTGAGGAAAGCGCTCCTGCATCGAGCGTGAGCTGGCTTTGTGGCTGCGCGGGTTGCATTGAGGAAAGGATCGTTGCTCCCCCAGAATTGGCGCCCGGCGTCGGCGGCGAGTCGTTAATCACGATGCTGGGCGCCACGATATCGATGTCCGCGCCACGCCCCCCACTGTCGGGCGCCGCTTCGAGCGTTGAGTTCAGCGCAATTTGGCCCGCATCGATCGCGAGGCTGCCGGCGTCCAGTCCTAAGCGCTGCGGCGGCAGCGCTGCGGCCGATGCGGCCGACGCGAAGAACTGGCTGCCGTAGTAATACGTGAACTGCGAGAAGCTCTGGAACTGCGTGTCCGAATACACGCGAAAACCGCTCCACAGTGACTGCGTGGTGCCGGCCGCCGCATAACCCAGGCGTCCTGCAACAATCACGCTACCGTCGGGCAAAGTTACCGAGCTACCGGGCGATAAATTGGCGTAACCACTGATCGACTCAACGGCAAAAGCCCCGGGAAGGAGCGCGTACGCAGGCGGCAGTATCGTGTACGTGCCAGCAGGCAGCGCGCTACCGGCACCGATCTGAATTGTCTGGCCGACGCGAAAGATTGCGTTTGATGCCGATGGCAGTGCCGCATCGAGCACAAGGTTTTCGTAGGTTTGCGGATCGTACGGCGCGACGCCGCCCACCACGCCGGGCACAAGCGCGAAGAAAGGATTGCGCTGCCCCGCGGAACTCGTGCCGACGTAGGGAAAATTCTGCGACATGTCGTAGCTGCCGCCGGGACCAGCGACAAAACCGATGCCAAAGACGTCGCCGCCACCCGCCACGTTGATTATCGAGCCTGCCTGCGCGTCAAGCGTGCCGGCATTTAGCGTAATGCCCTTGGCCGGCAGACTAGTACCCAAGATCGAACCAATCGTATAAGGCGCGATCGGAGCGTTGGTTTGGGTGCTCAGCAACCCATAGGTCCAGGTATTGCCGTTTAGCACGGAGCCATATGGCACAAGGCCATTGCCAGCAACCGACAGCACGCTGCCTGCCTCTAGAGTAACTTGCGATGCGTCGATTTCGATCGAACCCAACGGTGCTTGCAGCGTCCCAGAGGAAACAAAACGGTTGACGCTGATAGTTAACGTGCCGCCAGCCGACAGCGGCGCCGCAGCGGTGGTACTTCCCGGCGCGGCCTGCACCGACATCTGCCCGTTATTTGGATCTGTCACGGCGGCAGTCGATACGAAGGAAAAGTCCGATTGCGTCGCGGGGTAGATTTGCGTGGCCTCGATGGTGAGATTGCCACCGAACTGCAGCGAGCCTGCTTGTCGCGGTGACGCCACCAGCGGGTTGGGTACCCCAATGCCGCGCACCGCCCCGGACGAATCAAGTGTCGCCTGCCCAATGCCAGAGAGCGCTACGCCGCCAACAAGATCGATTTGTCCTGCATTGACCTGCAACTGGCCGGTGCCACTGCTTGCCGCCATCATTGCCGTAGCACCAGGCGTGTTGTACGAAAGGCCGTTGGTCGTTGGCGAAAGTTGCGCGACCGGCCCAACTGCCACATACGGTGCGTTCACAGTTACGCTAACACCGGGCGTCGCGGCCAAGGTTTGTCCCGACAGGATAATTGCGTTGCGCGCTGCGAGCGTTTGCGATTGAGCGAAGGACAAAATGTCGGCGCTTTGCAACCAAACGCTGTCGAAGCCCGAGTTGCTAACTAAGCTTGACGCAATGGCGCCAAACCCAGCGTAGGAGCTTGCCGGCAAAAACGAGCCTTGCCCGTAACTGAGTGCAGGCAAGGTGCCACCGATGGTCAGCTGAAGTGGCAGCTGTAGTGTCGCCATCAACCCAAGATCCGCGAGGTTGGTGACAAAGGCTTCGCCTTGCGCCTGCAAAGCAACCGACAGATTGCCGCCGGGCGCAGAAGCATTGCCGCCGGCCGCATAGACCGCGCCCTCGACGTACACACCGGTTGTTGCGGCGATCTGCACCGTGCCACCCGCGGAGGCGACAGTAACTGGCGTATAGCGGTTGCCCTGCAATGGAACGTCAATCGTGTCCACCGCACCGGCAGCACGGATTTGTGCGCCTGGGTCGATGGCCACCGTTCCCTGCGGCGCGTTCAAACTCACCGTGCCCGCATCTAGCACACTGCCGGTCTTTAGTCCGTTTTGTCCCACTACCACCAAGCTCAAGCCCGAAACATCAAGACTCGAATCTGGCCCAAGCTGCACCGAGCGGTTGGAGACTTGCTGTGCTGCGAGTCCGCTGGCGGAGCTGACTGAGGCGGGCAGCGAGGCCGCAATGGTTCCCGCGGGAGCAACGAGACTGCCGTCGATGGCCACTTCGTTGCCTGCGGTGAGCGCGATCGAGCCGGTGGATCCCGCATCGATGATCGCGCCCTTCGCAATGGACAAATCGCCAATGATCGAGTTGCTCGCGCTCATAGCGATCTTCGTTGGTTCGACATTGCCCGGCAGCGGCGAAATCGGTGCGCCGACCGCGATCAGGCTCGATGTCGAAGCCGCAAATTGCATCGCCCCGCTGTACGGCACCGAGACAAACTGCGGCTGAAATGAAGTGCCGCCTGGCATCGTAAATGAATAGTCCGCCGCAAAATTCAATGATTGAAAACCTCGGTCGCCGACTGCCGGATCGATCCACGTTGTATCGCCGGCAGTTATCGCGCCGCCAAGTTGCAGGTTAGGCGCTTGCAAAGACAAACTGCCACCCGATCCAACGCCAAAGCCCGCAATGCGAGAGGCGAAGTCCGTGCCAAGGACAAGAACGCCATCATCCTGGGCACTACTGGTCAGCGGATTGTTCACCAATGGGTCGAGGTACTTTGCGGTAATTGAAAGCGAGCCGCCCGCGCCGCCGCTGTATGCCTTCGCATTCGTCAGCCACGCACCGGCAGAAACGTCGAAGCTCGCATTGCTTACGTCAACTGTGCGTGCCAAAAGGACGATGCTGCCGCCGTTGAGCACAACCGGAGAGCTAGCCTCCGCATTGGGTGAGAGGGCGTCGTTTGTCCAAAGGCCCGCGACGCTCAATTGCGTGCCGATCCCAAAGCTGATCGAACCGCGGAAAGGCGAACTCTCGGGAATCAGACTGAGCGCATCGCGTTGCTCTCCCAGGTCGCTGCTGCCATCGTGCAGCGTTGTGATTGGCCGCTCACTGAGCGAAATGTTGCCGCCTGGTGCCAAAATGGCGGAGTTGATCTCAATAGCGTTCGCCCGCGCCGTAAATGCTCCGTTTGGCCCGAGGTTGATTGCCGAGCCGGTCGCGACCTCGATTGCGCCATCGCTAGTAAGGTCCAGACGGTTAAAGCCGTTCTGGGTAAGTTGAGTCGAATCCAGGTCGATCGTCGGTCCGCTGGAGGCGGCGGCTAGGTTAGCGTCCAGGCCTTGCTGCAGTTGCGACTGACTCGCGGCAAGAAGGATGTTGCCGCGCTGGATACCCGCCTCCTGATCCAGGGTCGCTGGATTGGCGCTTCCGATCTGCAACAGTCCGCCTTGTGGTAAAGACGTGCGTTGCTGCGACGAAGGTATCGTCTGCGCCAGCAGCGTGCCATTCAGTGACGCGGTCGGAGCGTAAATCTGCACGGTACCGGCGTTAGCACCTTGCGTGTAACCGCCGACTGCGGTTAAGTTAGGCGCTTGCCAAGTGACAGTTTGATTTATGCCTTCCAATGAATCGCTCGCGGTGTAGCTGCCGCCGTCGGCAAAGCCGACGAACTGCGTGTCCGCCGAGGCATTGGAAATATTTACAACTGCACCGCTTGCTGTGACGAGTTCAGAGGTACGCCCGACCGCGGCGGTCACATTCATGGAGCCGCCAGACACGTTAATAACCGAGCCGCTGGCCAGATTGACGGAGCCTTCCGCGTACAGCGACACAGTCCCGCCTGCCGTGTCGCGCTGTGCCTGCGTGGCCGGCACCGCGCCTTGTAGATTCGAAACGTTGATCCAGGACGGCACCTGCGCCAAGTTCAAGTACACCCCTTGGCCGAGCAGAAAGCCCGTACGCTGAAATGGTGCATTGGCCAAATTAAGCGAAGTGAGTCGGCTTACGTATACAAAGTTATTGGCGCCGTTGATCGTGACGTTTTGCAAGCCAGATGCATCGATTACCGCGTCGGAGCCCACATTGATGACCGAGGCGGGATCGTTGGTTCCAAGAACGCTACCGTCGTTGATCTGATAGGTTTGTCCGGTACCGACGCTCAGCGTTGAACTCGCTTGTCGTGCGGTGATCGAGATCTGTCCGCCGTTGGCCTGCACGAGTGTTGCACCTGGCGCACCATTGCCGCCGATGTTTACGGCCGAGCCCTGGATTTCGATGGTCGACTGCAACGAGGCGGCCGTCGGATCGTTAAGCGGGGCCGTTGCTATGTCGGTGGGGTCGAGTTCCACCACCGTCCTGGAGCCCGAAGCAAGATTCACGTTACCCGTCTGGGCAATGGGCGTGAGCCCGCTTTGCCCGAGTTGTGTCAGAGTAATGGTTTCGCCAGTGGGATTTGCTTGTCGGGCGATGAGTTCGATGGAACCATTGGCGTCGAGGGCCGAAGTAGCGGTGAGCGTGCCGGATTGATTGACCGCAAGCCCCATGAGGGTGATGTTCCCTCTTGCGACGGTTATATTGCCCGTCGGATCGATTGTCACGCCCGCCGCGGTGCTGCCGTCGACCTCCACTAGCATCCCGCGCAAGGAGGGATCTTGCGAGCTGCCTAGGTATACATCGGAGCCCGCCGCAAGGATGACTTGTCCGCCCCCGTCCACTTTGATCGTGCCGCCGTTCTCCACGGTCGGGGCAAAAAGAAATACGCGGCCCGCACTTACGATCGTGCCGTTGACTGTGCCGGCGGCGTACAGAGTTGCGCCCGGCTGCACGACAATCGCGGGTTGCGCTCCCGCGGAGGCCATGGGGCTGTTTGCTGCGGAGGCGCCAAGCACTGCCGCATTGTTCGTGAAAACCGGGTCGGACACGGTCGAGTTCAGGACGTTCGTGTTGGCAGAAAGAAGCCCCGAAGTGATTCGGGCGTCTGTAATGTTGGACGTTGCGGCGATCAGTCCCCCGACGTTTACGTTGGCACCGGAGCCAAAGAGGATGCCGTTGGGGTTGATGAGGTAGATTTGGCCGTTGGCGATCAAGTTGCCAGCGATTGTCGTGACGTTGGGATCAAAGATTCGATTTAGCGCTACCGATGAAGTCGATGGCTGGATGAACTGGACCGTATTGCCCGCGGAGATGTTGAACGACTGCCAGTTAAAGATGGCCGACGAGGCGTTTTGGTTGATAGTGAGGCTGTTGGCGCCAACGGAAAGCGTTGACTGCGTGCCCAGTGGGTCAAATCCCAGCGCTTTGCCTGTGCCGCCCAGGCAGTTGCTGCCGGCGCAAGGGATGGGCAGCGCGCCGCCGGCAGCGTACACGGGCACCTGTGCGATCGAGAAAGTGCCCATAAGCAAAATTGCGCTGATCCGGGTGACTTCGCAACTGCGCTTTTTCCCGGATTGCACCTGATCCCCTCGGTGCTGCCCGTCGCGCATCGCTCGATTCTGCTTGCCGTGCTTTTTTTTCATCCCAGCTCCAACCCGGCTCTGTCACGGTAGGGCATCGCCCAGTCGCGCAACACGATTTGCCCGCTTTTGCGCATGCCGCTTCTAGAAGCTGTAGCCCAGGCTCGCTTCGACATGAAAGGTTCCATTGGAAGTGATGGGCCCTTGCGCCCCATGGCCCCCGTCGCGAAGTGCCCAAGCCAGATCCACGTCGCAGTGCAGGCCGCGCCATCCCAACGCGTGCACACCGAGGCCGGTGGAGGCAATGGTCGACACGGAAATTTGTGGGCCCTGCGGCGCGATCAGCCGTACTTGCGCGCCATCAACGAAAACTTCCGTGTACAACAGGCGCTTGCCGTCTGGTGAGGGCCGGCCCACCGGGTAGTAGCGCAGCTCCAACGTGGCGTGCGCGCCGCGGTCGCCGCTGACTTCGGATTCTTTGTATCCGCGGACGCTTTGTGAACCGCCCGTCAGATACTGCTCATTCGGGATAAGCGGGTCGTTTGTCCACTGGCCATCGAGCATCCCGTAAACACTCCAATGCTGCGCCAGCCAGTGATCGGCCGAAATACTCGGCTTCCACGCCATGTAACCTGCATCACCAAGCACGCGTCGGCTGCGAAACTTCTCGTCGGTATTACCGAAAAGATCCCGCGGTGCAGTCACCGCACCAAAGGAAAATTGGGTCGTGCCTTTTTCTCCCACGAGTGTTGCACCATAGGATGCCGAAATCGGGTAGTACGTGATCGGAGGCAGCACCGTGATGTTGTAGGTGATGGCGGAGACGTTCGTCTGGGCAAAGTCCTTGCGGTCAATGCCCAGCGTCAGGGAGTTAAAGTAGCTGGCTCCTTCACTTTGCCCGGTTCCCAGCGGGTGAATCCAGCGAGCACCAGCGATTTTTGCGTTGCCTAAAATGGTAGAGCTACCGACCACAGCCACGTCGCTGTTGGAGCGGATTCCGTAGACCGACACCGCGTCGTCCCTGCCGGCGAAACGCCACAGGTAGGTGCCGTACAGCACATTGGTTTGCGCAGGATCAGTTGGTGCCACCTGGTAGTTCAACGCGATGCTGTGCTGTAGCTGCCACAGGTTGTCGTAATGCAGCGATGCGCTCGCCCGGTCTGACGTCGTGAATGGGGAGGCGTGATTGTCATCCTCGATGTCGCCATGCAGCGGCAGCTCGTCTCTAACTGACAGGTTAACGTCGATCGTTCCGGGCACCTTGCCCGCGGTGAGAATGGGCGAAACCTGCCGGTCCGGCTGCTTGTTAAGGCTCGCCATTTCTTGTTGCACCTCGAGAAAATTGGGCACTGAACCGGGCGCAAATTGCGGCACACCCTCCCGAATTTCGCCCAGTTCATAGTATTTGGAGCCGGTGACCCGGGTTTGACCAACTCGTCCCTCAAGTACGTGCAAGCGGATTACTCCCGCGACGACACGCTGCTCCGGGATTTCGATGAAAACGCTTTGGTAGCCGGCTTTTTGGTAAGCATCTTCCAGTGCCTTGCGCGCCGCTTCCACATCTGCAAAGTGCCGCTTCTCCCCCAAAAAGGGCGATATCGCGCGCTCTATTTCACGTGCCGGCAGCACGGTGTTGCCCTCGACCCGAAACTCCAGGATGTCGAAGGTTGGACCCGAGGAACTCTTGCCTGCAGCCTCCTGCGCCACCGAGGGGCGCAGTGCGAACGCTGCCGCGACAAAGCAAAGCGCCAGCGCCAAGGCTCGGGAAATGCTGGCTGCGATTTCGCGACGAAAAGCGGTCATGAACTGCGATCTGGCTTTGGGCAAGGCGGGATTTGGCGGTGTCAAACCCAGCGCACCTGCTTTGGAGGGTAAATTTTTCCATTCTCAAAAGAGAAGTTTTCCCTTTCATGACGTCGGAGTTCCGTTTTTGCAACGCACCCAATGCAAAAAAAAACCGCCAGTCGAAACTGGCGGCTTTTTTTGTTGCCGGTCACGGCGTTGCACCGTGGCCGAAGAACCGCTGCGCAGGCGCGCAGGTTGCCGACCGATAATAAATCGGCCGCAGGGATCTAGACGTGGCGAAGACCGGCGCAGATGGTCCCATTGTTGTAGTACGGGGAACTGTTCAGGTTGACGATGCCGGTGCCACTGTAATTCGTAATAACTTCGCTCGCCGGTGCCGTCCCCGTTCCGCCAAGGTCGGTGATGAACTGTAGTGCGTCACCGGTCGCGTTCGGGTTGGCGTGCAGGTTCTCCTCCGACAGGTAGGTATAAAGTCCCTGCGTCACATTCGTGTTCAGCGGGTAAAAGCCGTTTAGTCGTAAGAATCCGACCCCTGTGCCCAGGGCACCGTCCTTCTCGGCGCTGACCACTCCGATGACAAAGCCGTTCGTTGGGCCCGGGTTACTCGCCGCACTCGCTGCAACAGGCGCCAAGCGCGTGATCACGTTGCCAGTGGATGCGTTGTACGAAACATCCATAAAGTCGGTAGTCGTGTTCGGACCGGTAGCCGGAACGGGGTTGATGTCAACCGGCAGTGCAGGACCTAGGTCGGAGGCTTCGGTAGACGTGCTGGCGCAGCCTTGGTTCAGGAAAAAGGTGTTGGAAGAAGCTTGCGTGCCCGAACCCTGGTCGCGGCGAGCGAGCTCAATAGAAGTATCCGTCGGTGTTACCGTAAGGAACAGCGCCGCCGAGTTCTGGTTCAGCGCACCAAAGTTGGCAGAAACCAGACTGCGGTATTGAGACATCGAAATAAACGGTACGCAGGTCGGGCTGGTTCCGGAACCAACGGTTCCGTACGAGGACGAGCAACTCGCCGGCAGAAGACCGGCCGAAGTCTGGTCAATTTGTAGCGCCTTGTAAAGCGCAGGCGAAGCGGCAACGCCAAAAGTTACACCAAAAGCCTTGAGCGGAAAGCCGCTCAGCTCAGATTGCGCGGTTGGCCAAGTACTGAAGATCGGCGTGCCGCCGCTAACCGAGTTCCAGGTACCGTTTTGCAGGGGCTGGTTATAGGAGCTCGTGTCGAAAATGGTCGACTCGACGTCCGTCAGACCGAAGGTTACCGAATTTGTGCCCGAGCTAGACAGCGTGCCAAGCGATGTGGCCGTCACACCCCAGACATAGGTGAAAGTAAACGTCGACCCCAGGAACGTTGGCGTGAGGGTGCCGTACGTCGTACCCGTGCCGATCGTGACGGTCGAGACGGGATTCGCGTTGAGCGACGATTGAGCCGCGGAGAGCAGACCCGACCGCACTGCGGTCAGACCTTTCCACGAGCCCCCCGATGAGTCGTACGTGATGTCAAGTCCGCTCGTGAACTTGGCCGCCGACACCGGAGTACAGGTCACACGCCAGATCGAGCCACTGGGCGTGACAGTGCTCGCCGTCGGTGCGGACGTTGCGTTGTCGTAGTACGTGACATTGGTTGCCGTCGAGCAGTAATCCTTCAAAACGATATATAGAACCGACTTTTGCACGGCCGAGGCGCCTGCGCCGTAAATCGGCGTTGCGGCCAAGGCGGAACCAGCAAAGGCCCCAGCGACGGCTGCGGCAACGGCCGCGACATGAAATTGTCTACACATAATGTTTCCTCTACTCAATAGAGACAAATGGGGTGTGAGGAGAATTCCAGCCGGACTACCACTGTGCACCCCAGGGCGGGCGAAGCTCTTTCCGCCCCGGGTTCAAACCGAGCCAAGCGCACAGTGCGGGTGCATGCACCCTACCGGCTGCCGATTAACCGCGTGCTCGACGGCGGACAATTGCGCCGACCGCGAGCAAGCCAGCTGCCATCAGCGCGTACGTCCCTGGTTCGGGTACCGCTGAGGCGGTGCCGATCGTCAGCGTGCCGGAGGTGCTCAAGTCCGCGGGTCCGACTGCGAGCTTTGTTGCCCCATTGGTTCCGGTGAAGGCTTCCAGGTTGATTTGCGTGCCAAGATTCGCGCCCACCGCCTGCGTGGCCAAGCCGCCAAAGGTGTTCGAGCCATCCAGCGTGTTATATGCGTAGGCCGCAGTACCAGTAGTATCGAGGACGGAACCACTGGCATCGGCAGTTTGCAGGACGTTTGCGACCTGCGCACCAAGGATGCTGTTGATCTGGGACGCACTGGGTGAGCCAATCGTATTGGCAAACGAAATATCGCCGTTACGGGCTGGGGTCGTCGCCCACCCGACGAGGAAGTAGCTCGCATTTGTCAGATTCGCAGCACCACCGATATCGGTAACAAAGGCGGACCAGTTTGCATCACTCAGAGTGAAGCTGAGCTGGCCGCTAGGAGCCGCCGTCAGAACGGTATTTGCGCCGAGGTTATCGACATAGGTGTAGGAGCCATCGCCGACAACGAGATACAAATCGTTGTTACCGGCAGCTGCAGCCACACCTGCGGCTGCGAGCGAGACGGCAGCCACGGCCGCTTTGAGGGAATACTTCTTCATTGGGTCCTTCCTCTCCGAAAAATCGAAATTGCCTTTGGGACTGCCCCGTAAGCGCGACGGAACTGACCCTCCGAATGACTCGAGATCCGCAGCATCTTTAACCTTGCCCGCATCGCTCAGGTCTGTCGCCAGTATCGGCTGCGTCAATTACGAAGTCGTCACGCGCGGCATCTGGCAACAGTCCATTAGGACTAATTGCGCCAGAGATTTTTTTGCGTCTTTTGGTCAGAAAAAGCGGACGGGAGGCGGATTGATCCGAAAGAACTAATGACGGCTCCCGGACGTCATCTTTTGGAAACAGTCCGCAACTTATCCGCCGATGCCCGCCATGCAGGCGGCATACGCTTGTGCAAACGCCTTCATGCAGGACGTGAGACTATCTCCCATCGGTGGTGATGCCGACGTGCATTCGGAACGGGGGTTCATATAGAGGGTGTAGCAATTCTGACGCGCGGCAAAGTTCGGATCGGGTGCTTGCGACGAGTCGGCGTTTGAGCCATCGCCCGTCGCCTGGGGAGCCAAGCCGTCGGAACCCGGTGCGCCCGCGCTTGATGCATTGACTGCGACCGCCGCAATCGAATTGGCGGCAGGCGCGCTTGCACCGATGAAGCGCCACTCGGCGTAGCTGCGCGCATTAGCGAAGCTCTCGTTGCCAGGTCCGAGGCCCGCATGGCGGATCGGCGCAAGCGTGCTGCGGCTGTGTAGTCCCACGATGCGGTCGCCGTTTATCTCCAGCACCCAATCGACCTTTCCTGTAAACGGGTCTACATACAGTTGGCGAAGATGTCGACGAGGCACCGGCGCGCGCTCGTCATCTAGCAACTCTTCGAGCGCCCGTGGGTACTGACTGATGCCATTTACGGACACGTTGCTGAATTGAAATAGCGCCTGCCGATACTGGTTTCCGACCCAAAGTAACTGCAGTTCGCGCTCCCGCTGGGCTTCGTGCTGCGCACGCTGCGCGGCGATGGCCGCAGCCAGACTAACTGCCGCAACGATGATCAGCGCAAAGACGAGCGCATAGCCCCGTGGTCTCAGCATTGGTTCTACACCGACGCGACTTCGCCACTCGGATTCCGTGACTTTGCGACGCCGCCCACCGTTGCTGCCTCCCCGCCGACCGCTGCACCGACACTGCCTAACAGGCGCATCGAAATCGCCTTGGAGACAGCCTGGGTACGATTGCTCGCCTGCAATTTTTTAAGGATGCGCTGGATGTGATTCTTCACGGTCAGCGGGCTGATTGAGAGCACCATGCCGATCTCGTGGTTGCTCTTGCCTTCGCGTACCCAATACAGGATTTCAACTTCGCGCTCACTCAGCGCTCCGTCCGTCGGCGCATCGGACACGGCGACGGGCGCACGATCGCGCGAGAGCGCTCGGCAATACGTACTGAAGAGGTAAGGCACGGTCATGCTGGCAATTGTGGCTTCGCGCATGCCGGGGTTATTGCGCAGGGAAACAAAAGCGAAAAAGCCATGCGCTCCGACGCTCGATTGTTCGAACGGGATGCCGTGTGCGAGAGTTGTGCCCAGGCCCAGTTCTAGCAGTTGCGCATGTAGTCGGTTCGTCGCGCTGCTGCCAGCTTGCACAACCAACGGCTCCCCGCCATGTCCGCGCCAGGCTTCCAGCATGCTGACGGCCACACCATCGCGTGGATGGCACAGCTTCGATAGCGCCGAAGTTGGCAACGGCAAGTTATGAAAATAATCGAAAAACATCCCCGTACCGGTTCCGCGCGGCAATCCACACACCAAAACGCCGTGCGGCAGCAGCGTCTGAAGGTGCCCCTGCGTCCAAGCAAAAAAGTGAAAGCGACGGCGAACATTTACCGCCTCGGTGATGGCCGAGACAAGTACGGCACTGTCGTATGCCGACAGGGGCGCCGCCGCGGGCGCAACAGGCGCGCTGCCTTGCTGCGAGTGCATCACTCAAGCTCCCCTTGCTCGCGCCCCGGGATCAATGCCTGCGCAAATCGCTGAGAAAGTTCAATATGCATTGGTGCGCTGAAACACAATGATGGCGGTCTTGCAAAGTATGAGCATGTCCAATCCGAGCGACCACCGACGCAGATACTCAATGTCGTACTCGATGCGACGGCGCATCTTCTCGATGGAATCGGTTTCGCCGCGCAAGCCATTGACCTGGGCCCAACCAGTGATCCCTGGTTTAACCTTGTGCCGCACCATGTAACCCTTGATAAGGCCGCGATACTGTTCGTTATGCGCAACCGCGTGCGGTCGTGGCCCGACAAGACTCATCGAGCCACCCAGCACGTTAAAAAGTTGCGGCAGTTCATCCAGTGAGGTCTTGCGCAAGAACGCCCCAAGCGGTGTGACGCGCTGATCATTTTTTGTGGCCTGCCGCACCACCCCACCGTCCTCGACGACCGTCATGCTGCGAAACTTACAGACTACGATCTGGCGACCGTCCAACCCGTAGCGTCGCTGTCGAAACAAAACCGGCCCGCGAGGTCCGAGCTTGATGCCGATCGCGGTTGCCAGCATCACGGGTGAAAGCGCCGCAAGGGCCAAAACGCTGATCACAACGTCAAAGATTCGTTTTAGCAACGCATCCATTCCCACAATGGGAGAGTCGCACACCGCCATGACGGGCATACCGTTGACGTCGTCGATGCGTGCATTGATTAAGTCAGTGATGAAAATGTCGGGCACGAAATATACGGACGCGGTGGTGTCTTTTATTTGATCCAGTAGCTGCAGCAAACGCGGCTGTGCCGCCATGGGCAATGCGATAAACACCGCCTCGACACGATTAGCTTTCACGAAGGACGAAACGGCATCAATCGTCCCAAGCAGCGGACCAACCGTGTCAAGCTCGTCTTTGGAGCCGCGCTCCCGTGGATGATCGACATGGGCCTGCGCTGCGCCAAAGCAACGATCGGGCCTGTCGCTGCCGTACGCTTCCTCGCTTCGACCGGTTCCATCGCCATCCGACAGACATGCACTCGTCCGCAAATCGGGTTGCGCCTTGAAGCAATCGTCATCGAAAAATCCCAGGAATCGAAAACCCAACGCGGGGTGCTCGACCAAATTGACAGCAAGGCGCCGCCCCACTTCGTTAGCCGCGACTATGATTGCGCTCCGGTAGCCGTCGATCGCCAAGAGCTGCGGAACCAGAATGGGAATGGTACGGTGTGCTGCATACAAGACAAACGGTGTGCTCAGGAACCAGATCGCGAGCATGTGTGTGTCAAATTTCGCGATAAATTTCGTTGCGTACCCGAAAAACAAAAGCAGCGCGAGGAGCAAGATCCAGTTGATGAAGATCGTCCCAAAGAGATTTTGCTGCAGCTTGTGCAGCGATACCTCTGAAGGGAAAGTCAGCGAAAAGACAATTACCGCAAGCACAAGCTCGGCGGCCCCAAAGCCGGAGCCGGCCAGGGCGCAACTCAGCACCAGGCAAAGCAAGATCAGCAACGGGTCCAGTACAACCCGTACGAAGCCACCAAAGGAGATGTGGCCACGCGAAATGGCAACGGACGGCGAGCCCAGCAGCATGTTCTCTTACCAATGGTGCGACCACGCGAGTGCCCAATCGGCGCAAAGACAACTTACGCCTGACAGCCGCGAGGTGCGGCGAAGGATTTCAGCGTATTAGCTGTATGTGACCGGCTGCTGAAATCCCGCCGCGTTTTTTGTGCTACTGCTTATCGAAGGCGCACCAAAGGATGCTTCCCCTGACGCCCAAACATGACGACAAGAGCAAGCAGGCCAACTATCAGCATGATCGATGTACTGCTTTCTGGAACCGGTGAGGATGTTTTGCCGCATTCTTCACAGTGCCAGTGTTCATGCCACCATCCGCCGCCGTGGAACGGGCGCCAACCTTCGCCTTGCCAGTACCCGGATCCATTGCCCCAGTGATCCCAGTGGTGATCGGAGGACGCCTGCCCGAACGAATTACTATATTTAGTGGGTCCCCCGGCCCAGGCAAAGTCGCTCGCATTCGCCTGCGTCTGAGGGTCGAATTCCCCGTCACTGCTGTATTGCCAAGGCTGGGAGGGCGGTTCGGTGGCAAAAGTGCCGTGCCACTGCGCCAGCGACGCAAAAGATTCTGTGGGTTCTGTTGGGCTTGCCGCGCCCGACGCATTTGCGAGCGGCGGTAGCACCAAACCGAGGCCTAAGCCCCCCAAGACGACCGCCCACCGCAGACCGTTTACCAAATTCTCCCGCCAAAACAACGTCATGACTTTTCTCCTAGTTCAAAATAGACAAATTGATGAGAAGCATCCTGCAGCGCAGTTGCGCTCCAGATCGGAACCACCGAAAACAGCAAAGTGGCCCCAACGCCTGGGCGACAGCGGTGTTGCGAGCAATGCATCCACCGGGTTTGTCACCAAACGCCACGCGCGAAGTCGATTGCCACTGAAGACTCCCGTGCATCGCCGCGCAGACCCTCATGTTGCCGACGCGCTATCACGAGAGGTGTCGGATTTCGTTTTGCGTTGGTCCGAAAGAATCAACCAATCACGCGTTTTGGACAGGAACTAATGCGCAGTGGAATATTGACATCGGCGACTTTGAACAATGTCAGCACAGAGTCACCCTCACCGCAAGACCTTTCCAACTTTCAAGTCTGCTGGCGATCATGATCCTGTCACGAAGGTCTGAAACGATGAAAAGTTTCGAGATGCCAACCGAACGCGTGGGATAGGTTCTCGCTTGCAAAACAGCAAACTTTCAAATCGCTACTGGACAGTGAATCGCAGCGCCGCCTTTCCCCTAGTCAACACGGAACATCGCTTGGCAATTTTTGTCCGCGCGATGCCGTTTATGTTGTTTATCGCGGTGCTTGCTGTTCGACGCCAATTACCGCAAGCCGCATACAACTCCAGCGCTTTTGACGCGCGCTGGCTCTACACCGTGCAGGTGGCAGCAGCGCTCGTACCGCTCGTCATCTGGCGCCGACGTTTTGGTGAGTTGGCCCAAGTGCCACGATCCTTACGTAGTCTCCTGCTCAGTGTGGTCGCCGGCCTTGCCGTGTTTCTACTTTGGATCGCGCCGCTGCCCGCCTGGACCCATCTTGGAGCGACGGCGGCGGCGTTCATTCCGGTCGATGCAAGCGGGGAGCTACGCTGGGACTTAGTCATTGCGCGGACATTTGGAGCGGTTCTGGTTGTCCCCCTAATGGAGGAGCTTTTCTGGCGATCCTTCCTGATGCGCTGGATCGACGATCGAGACTTTCTTCGTCTGAGCCCGTCCTCTATTACCTGGCTCGCGGTGATTGCCTCGTCCGCTGTCTTTGCGCTAGCACACGATCTTTGGCTAATTGGATTCGTCGCCGGCGTCATCTTCGCAACGGTTTACCGAGGCACGGGGAGCCTCTGGCACACCATTACGGCTCACGCCACCAGCAACCTCGCACTTGCGTTCTGGGTCGTGAGTGAACGAGCATGGGAGTTTTGGTAGGCGTAAACAATAACTTCACGCGCAAAGTAATCGGCTCGGCGGCAAACATGTTCAGGTATGACGTGTCAAGAAGTTGACACTTGCCTGACGCACAATACGCGGCTCTTTCGAACCGATGCCGCTCATGCCCCCTGCGCCAGCAAAAGGTACGACCGAAACGGCAGCCTCCGTGCGAACGATGGAACTTACCGGGCGCCGTTTGTTACTGGTGATGCGTGCGCGTCACTACCTCGTCTGGGGCTGCTGCTTATTGTTCACCGTCGCCGCGGTCGGCATTTCAATGATCATGCCGAAACTTTACACGGCGTCGGCGGAAGTGCTTCTCGATTTTCGGGAGTCCGATCCAGTCCAAGGGCAAATTCAGACTCCAACATTGATTTCGTCCGGCTATGTCGTGACCCAGGCCGACATCGTTGCGAGCGACCGCGTGGCACGCAAAGTGGTGCGAACGCTGGGTCTCGACACAAATCCCGCATCGATTCAGCAGTGGCATGAGGCCGGCGAAGGTGGAACGATCGAGCAGTACTATATGGATGCATTACGCAAGGCTCTTGAAGTGCGGCCCGCGCGCTTGAGCAACGTGCTTTCGGTGAAATTCACGAGTCCTAGCCCGGCGTACGCAGCAACAGTCGCCAATGCATTTGCAAAAGCTTATGTCGAGACCAATGTTGAGCTCAAAGCTGATCCGGCGCGCGATTTCAAGGTCTGGTTTGATGCCCGCACCGCTCAAGTGCGCGAGCAGCTCGAGGCGGCACAGTCGCGCTTGTCCGAGTTTCAGCGAAAAAAAGGCATCATTATTGCATCGGACGAGCACATCGACGTTGAGACGACGCGCTTAAACGAGCTCAATTCGCAACTCGTCGCTGTGCAAACCCAGCGCGCCGAATCCCAGTCTCGAAGGGACCAGGCCGCCGGCCAAATGGGTGATTCACCCGACGTTTTGCAAAATCCCTTGATCCTAAATCTTCGCGGAGATGTCGCTCGCGCGGATGCCAAACAGCAGGAACTTTCACGAGAATTGGGGCGCAATCACCCGAGCTTTCTCAGCTCCGAGGCGCAGCTCAAGGCACTAAAGGAAAAGCTCGATGCCGAGATCCAGCGCGTTGCGACAAGTGTCGGCGGTTCGGACTCGGTCATCGACCAAAAGGAACGACAAATCCGGGCTTCATTAGAGGCGCAAAAACAGCGCGTTTTGCAGTTAAAAGCCCAGCACGATGAAGCTGCCGTGTTGCGCAACGAGGTCGAATCGGCACAGCATGCCTATGACCTGGTACTGCAGCGCGTCTCGACCTCAAATCTGGAAAGTCAGGTCCAGCAAACCAATGTCACGATACTAAGTGAAGCTCTGCCGCCGGTAAAAAAATCAAGCCCCCACACTCTGCAGAATACGATCATCGGGTTCGTGCTTGGATTGTTGACGGGTACTGCAGCCAGCGTGCTGCTCGAAGCACGTCGGCCGAGGATGCGAAGCCCCGAAGATGTCGCATTCTTGTTGCACACCCACGTGCTGGCTTCAATTCCCCGAGTCCGCGAACGTAAAACTTTCTGGCGCAAAATTTTCCGGTTACCGCGTTTGGTTCGCGCTGTACCGGCTTCGGCCAACTGAACATGCGGTTGCTATGTCTTCGGTGGCGCCACATTTGAGTGCTTCAAACGCCCTCCCCGTACCCGTTGGCGAGGCGCAACATTTCTCAGCCGGCTTGGCATTTGTTCAAAGCTGGTGGCCCTTACTTTGCGGAATCGGCGCGCTACTCCTAGCAACTGCATCTCGTTTCTATTTCGGTTTGTGGCAGCAGCCGGAATTTGAGCACGGACCTCTGTTGCTCGCAGTAGCCCTTTGGCTGCTTTGGCGCCAACGAGGTTCGTTTGTTTCAGCGCGGGCACCATCGTCGTTGCGAATCCCTGTCACGCTGATAAGTACGGGTCTTATCGCATATATGTTAGGTGTTCGTTTGAAAGCTGGGTATATAGAGTTCGGCAGTCTGGTGCCGCTGCTAGCTGGAGCTTTGTGGATGATCGGTGGTTGGAGTCTCGTGCGCCGATGCACGTTTGCTCTTATTTTCATTTTGCTTGCTACGCCGCTGCCCTCGCCATGGGTATTTGCCGCGACTTCAGGATTAAAAGAATGGGTCTCACAGGCTGCCGAGTATCTACTGCACATATCGGGCTACCCGGTAGCGCGGGACGGCGTCACTTTGCGTATTGGCTCTTACAGTTTGCTCCTTGCAGATGCCTGCTCGGGAATGAATTCGCTCATCTCCCTGTCAGCGGTAGGACTGCTCTACATCCATCTGACGGCTAAACGCACCACAGCACATTTGACCTTGCTACTTGCTTCAATCCCGGTGGTTGCTGTCGCGACAAATCTCGTCCGGGTGTTAATTCTCACGCTGATCACCTTTTATTTGGGCGACCAAGCAGGTCAGGGTTATTTGCATCAGTTTGCCGGCTTTGTGATGTTCATGGTTGCATTCGTTGGAATGGGTCTCGCCGATATCGCACTGGCGAGACTTTTTCCTATCTCACTGTTTGATTTCACAAATGGGCAAGAGCATGGTGCGCATTAACCGCCGCGCCGCGCTTACCGGCATCGGAATGCTCGCCGTTGCTGCCCTGAGTGCAGTAGCCGTGCCTCGCCGACATCTCGCTGTTGAGTTGGCCCCATTAGATTTAGAAGACAACATTCCCCACCAATTTGAGGACTGGAAGGTCGATCACTCCATCGCTCCCATACTGCCTTCTGCTGATGTGCGGGAGAGACTGAATCAGTTGTACAACACAGTCTTCTCGCGGACCTATATGGATATCCAGGGGAATCGCATTATGTTTCTTATTGCTTACGGTGCAGACCAAGCGGACCGAATGACGCTGGCGCATTTGCCCGAGGCCTGCTATTCGAGTCAAGGATTTCAGGTGTGGCCGTCGTCAGTAGCGACCGTGCCGGCTGATGGCCGGCTGCTTGAGGTGCTGAGGCTTCGCACCCGCAAAGGCCTACGCGTGGAACCGGTGACCTATTGGACGACCGTCGGTGACGGAGCTTTTGTCGATGAGGTTGGTCGACGCATGGCCCGCGCGCGTTATGCAATACGAGGAATAGTTCCCGACGGGATGCTAGTACGTGTCTCATCCATCGATGAACACGAAGCGGCGGCATTCGAGCGTCAGGCCAACTTTATTGCCGCGCTATTCCGCAGTCTGTCGAAGGGGATTCGAGTGCGAATTTTCGGTTCACCTTCTTGACTCGTAATCACTGTAAGTGACGTGCGCACCTTGTCGCTCTACCTCAATGCAGTTTCCGTCAGAGTGCAAGAGAGTTGTCGTGGTTAACAAGGTGGAATTCTTCTGCAGTTTGCCTTATAGACAACGCAGTTGGTGAAGGAAGATATGTCTGGGGCATCGATTGAAGGTGTCGCACACAATGCCTCACCCACAGCCACCTTAAGCCGCGGCAGTGTTCCCTTTTGGCTGACAGGTCTGCGCGCGCGCATTCTTGCAAACATGGGTGCCCTATTAGTCGGCCAAGGTGTCACAGCCGGCATACAACTCGTATCTTTGCCACTTTTCCTATATTTCTGGGACGCCCAGCGTTATGGCAAGTGGGTACTGTTGTCCGCGGTGCCAACATACTTTTCCATGAGCGACGCGGGCATGATTCCAGTGGCCGCAAATAGGGTCAGCATGCTGCAAGCAGGCGGCAAAACGACCGAAGCCAATGTCGTCTTTCAGAGTGCCCTGGGGCTTGTTCTGGCTGCTTTCGTGATAGTTGGTGGCAGCTCCGCTTTCGTGCTTTTTAGCGTGATGAATAATGTGCTGGACGCTGATAGCCGCTTAGCACTTTGGCTGTTGATCATGTCTGTCTTGGTCAGCCTTTTCGCGGGACTTTTTGGTGCCACATTCCGCGCCGCGGGAAATAATGCCAGGGGCGTGCTTTATAACGAGGGCATTCGTGCACTGGAATTTTTCGGGCTCGCAATCGGGCTTGCTGTGGGCCATGCCTACACTTCTGCCGCATTAGGCCTACTGTCGGGGCGCATCGCGGGATCACTGGTGGTGGCAAGGCAATGTCAGCGTTTGTGCCCCTTTCTGCATTGGAGTCTGCGCTTGGCAAGTCGTGCTGAGTTATATGCGTTGGCGCGCCCTGCGCTAGGTTACCTGGCGTTCCCACTTGCCAATGGGTTGAGCATACAGGCGATTACGCTGGTTGTCGGCGCACTGTTCGGTACCGTTACAGTGGCGATATTTAATACCTATCGAACCCTTTCCCGCCTGGTCCTGCAGATTACTTCGACTCTCAGCCACGCGGTTTTTCCGGAATTTTCAATTCTTTACGGCGCGTCTAATGCCACCGCCCTGCGTGGCCTTTATCGGAGGGCCGTGATCACGGGCGCCACAATCAGCGTCACATTGTCGGTGACAATGGTCGCGCTTGCATCGTTTGTGCTGCGTATATGGACGCACGACAAAATCCCCTTTGATGGATCACTGTTTTTACTTTTCGCGCTTGCGACCCTTATCAGTGGGTTAGCACATGTACCTCGGATATTGCTTATGGCGATTAACCAACATAGCCGCCTCGGCGCGCTATATCTAAGCTTATCTGCAGCCGGGGTCCTGTTGGCATTGCTGCTGGGTCAAATCTTCGGTCCAAGCGGAATCGTATTGGCGATGATCGCTCCAGAATTTGGGATGTTGATATTTGGCATTGCTATGGGCCATCGGCTTTTGCGCGATATGCCAGAAAGATTAAGTCATGTGTAACGTTGCAAGCCGATCGGCGGGCACGTTACGCGTTTCGCTTTCAACAATCGGAACTTTCCACACCTTTGACCTAGCGCGCCAGTTAGAGAGCGTCGGGGTGTTAACGAGCGTACATACCGGCTATCCGCGCTTTAAGCTACGAGCGAGCGGAATACCACGACATAAAGTTCATTCCTTTCCTTGGATGCGGGCTCCGTACATGGCAGGCTGGGTTCCAACAGCTTGGCAACAGCCGTGGGAATACTGGAGCAATACGACTTTCGGTGCGTACGTCGCAAGCACTTTGCCTGAGTGCGATGTGTATTGTGGTCTTTCGGGTTCGACTCTACGGGCAGGGCGACTTGCACAACGCCGCGGAGCACGATACGTATGCGACCGGGGTTCTTGCCATATTCGATTTCAGGAGAAGGTTCTGCGGGAGGAGTACGACCGTTGGGAAATACGGTACGTTGGCATTGACCCACGGGTCGTAGAGCAGGAGGAACTCGAGTACTCCCAAGCCGACGCAATCCTTGTTCCCTCAAAATTTGCGTATACAACTTTCACAGTGCAAGGGATCTTTCAGGGCAAATTGCACGTTGCTCCCTACGGCGTAGACCTTTCTCGCTTCTCGCCGTCCGGGCGACCGCGTGCAGAAGGATTTGATTGCCTTTTTGTCGGCGGCTTATCTGTACGCAAGGGAGCCGGCTATCTATTTGAGTCCTTTGAGAAAATCGAACACCCCAGCAAATCTCTGACCATTGCGGGTACCGTTGCACCAGACGTCAAGCCAATGCTTCGGCGCGCTGCCGGGCGCATTCCCACGCTTCGCGTACTTGGGCATGTGCCCCAACAAGAGTTGAAGGACCTTATGAGCCGGGCGCATGTGTTGGTCTTGCCTAGCGTCGAAGAGGGACTTGCCTTGGTGCAGGCACAGGCGATGGCGTGTTCATGCCCGGTAGTTGCAAGCATCAATGCGGGTGCGGGGGATTTGTTCGAAAATGGCCGTGAAGGTCTAATCGTTCGACCACGTGACACGGACGCTCTGGCTGAGGCGTTGCAGCGTCTCGCCGATGACCCGCAGTTACGCGACGCAATGGCGCGAGCCGCGCTGCGGCGCGTGAACAGCATGGGCGGTTGGGACACTTACGGCCAAAAGGTGCTTGGCGTTTTCTATGACCTCGTAGGCCACAAAGACGCGCATACGATGTGGACCTTTTCGCCTGAGCATGAAACAACCTAAATGAACGACAAGCTAGACGACGCAAATATTGGCAAGACAGCCGTCCAGGCGGATGGCGAAGGCGGTCTAACAATTGCTGTCCGTATGAACGCTTCAACATCACCGATCGTCCGTCTTAAAGTCGACAAATTAGCGGCTACGCTCGCCAGCGGTGCGTTGAGTGTCGCTCTGGGCGTCTTGCAAATTGCACTCGGGGGCGATGAACTAAGTACCGCGATGCTCGCGGGCGCGACCTTTTTTGGGCTCCTCTCCGTCATTGAAGCGGGTGCGACAACGGCCATAGGCATCTTGAATTTGCTGCTCGTTGGCAGATTTTTGTTCGGCGCGTACTTTATAAAGAACTTGTTAGAAGGTACTCCCATTTCGGCCAATATGGTCGAACCTGCGGATACGGCGGCAGTGATGTTCCTGGGGTTTGCCGGCGTGTGGTTGGCAACGTACTGCGTGCGCAGGTTTGCACGTCGCTTGCCGTTTTTTATGATTTCAGACACCACGGACGGGCTGCGAGCGCTCACGATTCTTCTCCTCGTCGCCGGAACATTTTCTTTGCTTGCGATTCTTCTAGCCGCCAAAAGCGACACCATCACAGTCGGAGGCGCCTGGGGTCTGGCCAAAGAACTAGTTTCCTTCCGAACGGCAGCCCTGCCCGCGCTAATGCTTTACTTATGGCGCACGAACAGTTCGCGGTGGTTAACGCACCCACTAGTTCTCGCGCTTGCGCTCTTTCTCTTTCTTCAGGGGGTACTTGGCTCAAGTAAGCAGGGGATGGTAGATCCCTTTGCGCTGTACGCGATGATGGCGCTGGCTCGCTATGGCTGGCGCCATCCATTCGCGTGGCTAGGTATCCCAGCGGCCATTCTTCTTTATCAGTTCTTCATTTCACCAATTGGCCAGTATGCACGCTATGAGGGGGGGAGGGACAAGGATCCGCGTCAAGCGGCGATCGCCACCGCCGATATCGTTGTCGGCTATCTTACCAACTCATCATTTCGTCAGCGCGTTTTGAATGCCGAAGATAACATTGCGGACCTCGCCCAAAGACAAGTCCGCTACTTGGACGAAAAATACAGGGCGTTCAGCCGCATAACTATGGTGGGCGAGGCCGATCGACTCGTTGGAGCGACTGATCGTTTCGGCAATTCCGGCCTTGAAACAGTTGAAAATTCGCTGTTACTCGCCGTGCCTCATTTTCTTTACCCGAACAAGCCTCAGTCGGCATCGGGGAATTTTCTCGGCCGATACACTGACGAACTATCACAAGCAGACTTCGGAACCCAGGTCTCCTTTGGTTTTATGGCAAACGCTTACAACGCCTATGGCATGGTCGGCGTTCTTCCTCTGTCCTTCCTTTCCGCGCTGATTGTTTTGGGATTTGTCAGTCTAAGCGCGTCCGGACCGTTTTACACAGACCCTTGGTCGCTGTTGGCAATTTCGGCACTTCATCAATCGTATGTGGAAGCGTCATTCACAGGGCAGATCGGCGCCATTCATCAACCGATTGATGCGTTTCTTGTGCTTTTTGCAACCGTCCTCATCGTTTGGGTACTAGGCAATGCAAGGGGACGGTTAATTCAAGACGCGGGACCTACAACTCTTCCATCGTGAAAGTTCTTTTTATTGGCCCAGACTCCGGAACGAGCCGGCACCGTTACGTTGGTTTTGGCCGCCTCGGGCACGATGCTCGCTTGATTGATCCTCGGCAATTGTTGCCTAGGTCCATCATGGTGGATCGATTTATCTGGAAGATACATCCCGCTCCTATGGCTGCCGTCGTGCGTAGACGCCTTCTGCAGATGATCAACGGTCAAAGTTACGACCTTGCGTTCGTGGATGGAGGTAGCTTGGTCAACGCAGAGCTCGTCTGCGATTTGCAGGCGCGCGGTGCTCGGGTGGTCAACTTCAATCACGATGATCCCTACGGAAGCCGCGATGGTCCGCTTTTTGCCACGTATCGCCGTGCCGTTTCCCAATACGACATCGTTGTCGTAGTGCGCACGGAAAATGTCGCGGAAGCTCGCTCACTTGGCGCTCGTCACGTCTTGCACACCTTTCGCGTTGCCGACGATGTTGAACATTTCCCGCGTGCACTCACGCCTGGCGTTGGTTCGCGCTGGGCTTCGCAAGTCGCCTTTATTGGAACGTGGATGCCGGAGCGCGGGCCTTTTCTTCTGCGACTTCTGCAAAGAGGAATTCCTTTGAGTATCTTCGGGGCACGCTGGAATCGAGCACGAGAATGGCCAGCACTGCGCACGGCACATCGGGCAGATGAGCTCGTCGGTCTTGAGTACTGCTATGCGATTCAGTCCGCAAAAATCTGCATCGGACTACTTTCGCAAGAAAACCGCGACCTTCACACGACGCGCTCCCTCGAAATTACATCGCTGGGTTCGCTGCTTTGCGCACAGCGAACCATAGAACACGAACAGCTTTACGTGGACCGTGAGGAGGCGGTATTTTGGAACGATGCCGACGAGTGTGCAGACCTTTGCCACGAACTTTTACGGGATGAATCGCGCCGCGCGCGCATTGCAGCACGGGGGCGGGAGCGTTTCCTGGCAAATGGCCACAGCACTGATCGGCTTCTTACTCGCATTGTGCGAGAGACGTTTGGTTGAACTCTGCCTATGGCATCCGGTCTTTCGGCCTATCGACGCGTAGCTTACGCCTGTATTCGTGCACTGCACGTGAGGGACGGCGGCGTAAGGGACACCTTTAGAGTTGGTCACAAAGCTTCTGCACGGCCTTCTAGCACAGTTTGCCCGATTCGCTTGGAAGCCTGCCCGCGGCTGTTCTTGAACCGTCGCGCACACTTAGTTTTTCGCTGACTTTGAATGGAGTGTCGAGTAGCACTCCTATTGCAACGTATGCCCTCGTAAAGAATCGTGAGAAATAGCTCTCTCGGTGTCGAAATTACCGCGGAACCTACCGTGGACTTGTCCCTATATCGTCAAAAACGAGGGTTGCGTTACGTTGCTAAACGCGGAGCCTGGGCGTGTTTTCAATTTATTTTCTGGAAAACAACGCCCAAACAGCTCAGCTTTTTGCGAATTGCCCTACTTCGACTATTTGGCGCGTCCATAGGAAAACATTGCCTTGTTTGCCACGGTGTAAGAGTTTGGGAGCCTTGGAATCTCGTAATGGGCGCGCAGTCCGTTTTAGGTACCAGAGTCGAGGTCTACAACCTGGCGAAGATCTCAATTGGCTCCAATGTCGTAGTTTCACAAGGTTCGTATCTTTGCTCGGCTTCACACGACTACACCGACCCGGCATTTCCGCTCTTTTTTCGGCCGATTGTGATAGAGGATAGTGCCTGGATTGCATCAAACGCTTTTGTGGGTCCAGGCGTTTCCATTGGAAAGGGCGCGGTGATTGGAGCTTGCGCGGTTGTAGTAAAGGATATGCCAGCGTGGATGGTTTGCGCCGGCAATCCCTGCCAACCCGTCAAGCGGCGTGAGATGCGAGGTGGATCATCTCCACGTGTAATGACACCTTGAAATCCACGTGCAAAACACTTATTTGCTCGTACTCACCGCGACCATAACGCCCGACAGCAGTATCCGGCTCGCTCGCAGCGATCCCGGATTGCGGAGGCAAGATTATTTCAACGCTTTTTGCTATTGGCTAAATCATAACGACCCGAGGCTTAGTCGCATTCTTCTCGTCGAGAATTCGGGTGCTGATCTTGCCGACTTTCGCTTAGTTGCTAGCCGTTCTAAGAAGAAAACTGAGTTCGTTTCCTTGCCGGCAAAACGTTTGCCTCCTGGACTCCACTACGGTTATGGCGAGCTCGCAATGCTCGACTTGGCTCTTGCGCAGAGCCGACTTCGGCTCGAAACGACCCACATGATAAAGGTTACCGGCCGGCTGCTTTTTCCGGGACTTCCGAAATTGTTGAGGCGACTGCCAGCGAATTTCGGATTAGCAGTGGACGCTCGCCGAAATCTCCCGTTTAGAAGGAGCGCGAACGGTTTCATCCCTACGCAGCTCCTAATTGCATCTCACGACTTTTATGATTTTCACCTGAGAAGGTGTTACAGGGAGTTGAAGCCACAATATCCTTATTATATTGAGAACTTGTTCTTCGACCGGTTGCGGGCGATGCACGACGTGCAAGGCATTTTGTGGCGGTATCCGGTTAACTGCGAACCGTTGGGAAGTGCGGCACACGCACACAAGCGATACGACCATCCGACAAGAACTCTCATAACCATGCTTCGCGCGTTCTTCAGAGTAGTCGCACCGGGATTCTGGTTTTAACTAAATCAAAAGCAATGAACCCTCGAAATTTTCTCGGCCTAAACGTAAATTGGTGCTAGGACGATGTCCTTTTGCATGTTTCGCTAGGACGCGGATAAAGGAAGTGAACCTTCGCACAGGTGACCGCGCAGAGCCAACGATCTTGGCTGAACCAAAGTCCCATGTCACCGCGTCCAGAACTCCTACGCGCGCCACCAAGCGCAAGGCTGTCATGGAGCTGTTTCTCATCGCGCAGCATGGACGGTCGTCGATTTACGCAACTCCTAACGCGGACCGGCGCGAACTACGGGTCCAAGGTCATGGCTTTGTCCTGCGCCTCAAGTGCCTATGCCGCCTCCTTACCCGCAAGCTCGCAGCCGATTGTCGGATATTACTATTCTGACTATTGGGCACCTATTTTCGAATCCACGAGCACCGTCAGCTCATCGGACACTCCGAGCAGCCGTTACGTCACTAACATCCCGAAGCCGGTAGCCCGCTGCAGTGTGTGACCGTCTTTTTGTATCGCGCGGTCAACTTCCATCAAAGAGGGAGAAGCCGCGCACTCGCGGTTGCAAACTAGGTGCGCATCGCCTCGTATGGTTCTTTTATCCAACACCCATCTCGCTGGACTTAGTCCCAATCCAATTCCGAAATCCACGCAAAGCCGTGCGTCTAGATGTGGCAACGGCGAAACATTCAACTCCGAGGTCGGGATCCGCTGCGGTGGTCTAAATTCTTATCATTTCCTTTTGGCCGCGAAAAATGTCTAAATGCCGCGATACATTGTTGAGGACGAACTTTCCCTGGGTGCTAAAGAAGTATGCCGGACCGCGACGGCTTACAGTTTTTCGTGATAGCTGCGTTGCGATTTTGCTGCTAGCAGTGCTAATCGCTGTTGGCGACGCGTTCCCAGGCTGTCCTTCGTATTCGGTCTCATCGAACTTGCCGGTTGCATTTGAGCGCTCGGCATCGCAGCCGAGCCCCATGTTCATTGCCGCGCTACCCGACTTGGAGTTCATTGGTCCTTTTTCGTCATGGTTGAACGTTAAAGACGCTTTGGGTGCGAAAGGTGATGGTTTGGCCGATGACACCTCCGCTATTCAACGTGGACTCGATTTGCTCCGCCGATTTGATGCTCATACCGGTCCTGCGGTGCTCTATTTTCCAGCCGGCACCTACCGAATCACACGCACCCTGCAGATGAAGCTAAAAGCGGGAGCCAGCCTCGTCGGAGCCGAACCGCAAACGACCTCGATTGTCTGGGACGGCGACGACGAGGGAACCATGCTGGTAACGAGTGGCTCCTTCGATTCGTTGTTTACGCGTCTGACGTGGGATGGTAGAGGCAAGGCGGCAATTGGAATTGCGCAGTGGTGGAATTTTAGTCTCGACCGATCCAACTACCAGGGCAGCATCAAACACATCGACGAGATCTATCGCAACATTAGCATCGGTATTTACGGAGGCCGGCTAGGCAAGGATTATGGTCAAGGAGATTCCGAGACACTGATTGAACGCGTCAAATTCATCGACAACACGCGGGCCGGTGTCAACGTTGGTAGCTTCAATGCCTTGAACTGGTGGATTTGGGATTCTGAATTCCGCAACTGCGCACGCGGAGTGACCAATGACTTTAGCATCAGCGACGATGGTCCAACCGCCGGTGCCGGCAACTTCGCCGTCTACCGCAGTTTCTTTTATCGTTCAAACGTCGCGGATATTAGTTTTGGCAATACAGGCTGGTTTTCCTTGCGTGCGAATGTTTCGATTGGTTCTACCCGATTCCTTTTGGCACACGAAACGGGCGCGAACAGCGCCGTTATCATCCTCCAGGACAACCGCATTATTGACACGGTAGATTCAAGAGCTATCCAAGTGGGAAACGAAGGCCCACTGATTTTGCTGAACAATCAATTTCGAAGTCTGCCCGGCGCTACAGGTCCTGTCGTGCAAATGTTTGGCTCTGGGTTATCGAAAAAAAATAGCGATCGTGATCTTTTCTCAATGGGTAACCGGTTCACGGTTGCGGAGCCAATCGCGATCGCGGCGCCAGGTGGACGATTACTTGCGTTGGATGATGCACTGACGGATCGCGATTCCATCGATGCGACCACTCCCACCTTACCGAGAGCGGCGCCAAATTTTCGCAGAAAGGTGTTCGAAGTCCCGGTCGGTGCGAGTGCCGACCAGATTCAGAACCTTATCGACACGGCTGCGACCAGTGATGCCGAAAATGCGGTCGTGCATCTCCCAGCTGGAGACTATCCAATCGACCGAACTTTGATCGTGCCACCATTGGCGCGGGTACAGATAGCGGGTGACTCGGAGGCGACCACCTTACGGTGGGCGGGCCCAGTTCCTGACGAAACCATGATTCGCCTCGCAGGACCGAGTCTCGCGACCGTGCGCGACATCCGTCTCATTGGCGCGAAAGCAACCGCTATAGACGTCACCAATGCCGACCAATTAGGCGGTTTTGCATTCGTTGAAGGTTCTCTCCTGTCATCGGTTCGGACGCATCATCTCGCATATACGCGCATCGAGGCACAGGCAAATACCGGCATGGGCGGCCTGACAGCAAGCTCGAGCGCTAGTGTGCTGAGCATCGGCTGCGGTGGCCTCGGACCGATACGTGTATTTGGCGGCAGCAACGTTTTGGTCAGCGAGTCCTGGTATGAGGGTATGCGCGCTGATCTATTTCGCGCCGATACTAGCCGATTCACCTATCTTGGGGGACTCATGGCCCCTCATGACCACGGTATACAGGCGGGTCAGTCTCCCGACACTCCAGCTATCTTCGTCGATAGGCTTACAGGACATGCTAGTTTTATCGGCTTGCAGCTGCCTCTTCGTAACGCTCGCAACGGTATTGAAGTTGTTGATGCCGGGGAACAAACAGCAGTATTGTTTTTTGGGGTCAGTGCTGGACTAAGCGAGCGGGTCAAAAGCAAAGATTTCTATCGCGCCACCGGGCGGGGTGGCGCGGTTGGTTTGGTTTTCGCCAAGATTCATACAGTACCCAACGGAGCGATCGATATCCCTGATGTAGGTCGGAACGATGCCCAATTTGTTCGGGACGGCTTCCGCCAAGTCCAAGACATTTCCTGGCAAGGGAATCCGTCGATTCGCAGACCAGGCGCGACAGACGTACGGCTGTTTCGAATAATTACCCCTGACACCGCGGTCGGCATCGACATTCACGGTTAGCCTGCAGCTCAAGGAGCTTCAATGCCTTTGCGACCACCTCTTCGGCTCCGATATCGGTCACGCACTTCTGCTTCTTCTCGACGCAGACCTCCAACCCACACCCACAGCACGGAACCTCCCGATAGATCACGTTTTGCGTCTGTCCGAAAGGAAACCAAATGCCTGGCATCCCTCGTGCGGAGAACACCGCAACCAATGGCGTCCCCACCGCGTTGGCCAAGTGCATTGGACCACTGTCATGCCCCAGAAAAAGCTGCGCCTTCTCAAGGACGGCAGCGCTTTGCCGCGGTGCCAATTGTCCACAGAGGTTGGCAGTCTTCCAGGGCCAACTCCGCAAAACCTGACCACTGCGGTCAAATTCGACTCCGGACCCTATAGCAACCAAGGAATAGCCTGGGACCGCCTCTCCCAGTGCTTTCAGGCATTGTGTCCAACGTAAATCGCCCCAATCGTTCACCGGCAGCTTCGTGCCAAGACTCATCGCTATAAATCGCTCCTTGATCCCGGCCTCAGCTAGCGCCCGTTGACCAACGAGACGTTCCTCCGCGGAAAGTTCGAGAGAAAAATCCCCCAAACGCAACGTCGAGCTACGGGCTCCGATTGCCCGCATTACTCGCGCTGCCTCGCTCTCCCACAGGCCACCCGCTTTACTCGCCGGTCGATGTCGCATGACGTCCGCCGCTAATCCGACAATCGTATGAATTCCGGCTAAATGAAAAAACATTCGGTCTCGCAACCTTTGAACATGACTGCGTTGAGGCACAAGGAAATAACAAATTCTCGGCCCTTCCTTGCGAATCTCACGGAGAACATGGAGCAATCGGTAAACGGAGGAGGACCCATGCGGGTATTCGATCGAACGATCGACAAGGCCCATTTTGCCCAATATATCGATTGAGGAAGCGGCTTTGCGACCGCTGTCAACCGGAAGGTTGGTAAGCAGAACGATGCGCGACCGTGGAAACCATCGCCGAATTTGTCGAAACGCGGGCAATGCCACCGCGGTGTCCCCCATGCTTCCGATTCGGAACACCAGGACCGTCTCGTCTTCGTTTTGCCTATGAATTGTGGTCATCAGAGACTACAACGGGCGCAAACGCGATTCCTGCAGGAGTGCCCGGCTGCCTGCAATCAGTCCGACCCTGTCCTTGAAGGTTAAAGCCGGTTAACGCAGACAGCGCACGCAATTTCTCCTCCCTTGTCTTCAAACCGGCAAGCGCCCTCTCATATTCCACAACCTTGGCCCCAACCAAGAAGCGATACCAGTAGCCCTGTAAAAAGTGATATAGAAGACCTTGAATTCCATCGAGGAAGCCAAGTTGAAAGAAGTACCGCCAAAGAAAATACGTCGTGCAACTCACTGCGAATGGCAAGCGGTTGTAAACACGTTCCTTAAGAAGACGCTTGGCACTGGCTTGCATTGAAGTTCCCGTATGGCTCAACCCAGTGTCGCGTCCAACAAATTTCCAGCGCTGCCTCAAAACTTCGATTGCTTCTCGCGTGGCATACCGATTGTGTTTTTCCGTAAAAGCGGAAAGATCTCCCAGGTTGTGGTCCTGGAAGTTACCTTTCAACGTGATCGTTCGGCCGCCCTCAACGATCATGTGCTCGTCCATCCATCGGGCTTCCACCCGGCCCCGACCCTGACGCCATATGCGTAACAAGATCAATGGATAGCGTCCGCCGTGACGTATCCAACGACCTAGGAAAATGTGTTTGCGCCTTAAGTTAACTCCGACCACATCTTCACTCAGTGCTGGAAGTTCCTGGCAAATCTCCGCCGCCAACTCTGGTTCAATGACCTCGTCGGCGTCAAGACGCATCACCCACGGAGCAGAAATTCGCAAATTATCCAGAGCCCATTGAAATTGCTGGGACTGGGTTACGAACGCGTGCTGGACGACTTTCGCGCCATTCTTGCGTGCAAACTCGATGGTGCGATCCGTTGAAAACGAGTCAACGATAAAAATCTCCTGCGCAATTGGTGTCACGCTCTGCAATGCGCGAACGATATGTCGCTCCTCGTTAAACGTGAGGATGATGACCGCTATGCTCTTCATACCGGACAAAGGGCCGTCAAAGGAATTGCCAAAACCCGCCTTTGCGGATGTCGTGGAGCACGAGGACGGGTCAGATTGCACAAACAAAGGGAGCGCAGGTCGGGGTCAATATTGCAGAGGGCGGCACGCACACTGTTGCCTCTCAATACTTCTCAAGCAATCGCGACGAAAGCCCAGTTTTTCAAGTTAACAGGCAGAAGTTGCATTGAGGTGACGCGAGTTTGTTTCCTCGAAAATTTCACACCGTAACGAACGACGCAAGCGGCACGCTGGTACTACCTGGCGACGAATGCCAGCATCGCGAGATCAATCGAGGCACCGCACAACCGGATCCAGCGCAAAAGAGCAACACTTTGATCACGCTAACGGAGATTTTCGCGGTTCAAGTCGCCCCTGGCCGCTTCAGCGTTCGAACGGGCAAAAACTCGTAATGCCCGAATCGTCAAACGGGCTGTGGCTCAAGCGAGCCGTCGCGCATGTGCAAACTAAGCGCAGTTGCGGCTTAAGTTGCACAGCGGAAGGCAGAGATCGTCTAGTAAAGCTGGCTGTTTTAAATCGGACAGTGCGAGTGCGCCGATCAACGAATTCGACGGAACAAAACTAGTCACGCAATGTTGACTTAAATGCGGTATAAGTTACCGTAGTTCTTTCGGCCTATTGGCGATCGGCAAACTCTTTCCCGTGCATACCGCAGCAAAAATCACTCCTTTACCTTGCGTGAAAATTTGCCACGAGTTGCCAGTTCTTGTTCGCCCTCGCGGCGCAAATGCGAAGGTGCCTTACGCGCGTCCTGGGATCGCGCCAAGATGTTTTTGCCCGTGCAGGGGCGGCCGCCTATCCTCGCCTTTACGAATTTGCCGGGCCACCCAGGACCAACGTTTGCCGCTGCAGGGCGTTGACGCTGTTGGCGCACATGTCCAATTTTCGTCGGAATGTTGCAGCCCCGGGGTCGAGCAATTCAATCGCGGCCAGTTTGGGTTCGGCAGCGCGCAGGTGCACCAGGTCGTCGCCGAACGATCGACCGCGGACCTTGAATTCGGCGCTGACAGCACTAATCGCGGAAATCCTCGCAGAATCAACAGGTGCGATCTTACGATCGCGGCAAGAGGAATATTACCGACTCATGACAGTGCAGAGCTGGTTATCGGCATGGTTGCTCCACTTGAGGACAGCTCACTCGCGGTCCAGCCAGAGTCGGCCTTCGCTTTACGTGCTATTCAGGGACGCTTTAATTGGAGATCCAGCGGAAATATTTTTGTAAACAGCGCGTCGGATAATGGTTTGTTTTGGCGAGTAGGCACACCGCGGATCGTCGCCGGCGTCGCACCGCTTTACATCTACCGAAACCTGCATCGGCGGAGTTCGTTCCGGCGCGAGTGCGGCGTGACCACGGTCTGGGCACCGACTACCCGCAGCAGTCGCTCACTGGTCGATCGGCAAGCAAGCAGGCCCAGCAGGCGCAGGGAGACTTGCAACGGGGAATTTGGACTCAAGTCCGATCTCGATGCGCATAACATGGCCGCGAGAACTCGTCATACCGCACTAGAGCGACGTCATATCCGACCGACGACTGCAAAGAAAGAAGACGCAGGATCGCCAATCGCATGAAGATTCCTTTTTTTTCTCTTGGCCCCAGTCGGGGGCGCGACATACCGGCATTTACGCCACTGGAGCTTGTCGCTGCCAGCGAACCCCATGAGAGCGATATATCGCAGCAGCAGCAACAGGAGGTCTTTGGCAACGAGATTAGTTCTGCCCAGAAAGAGACACGCGACGGCGCCTTTGTTTTTCAAACAGCACCGCGGCGAACGAGCGTGGCCGGTGTTGCACGAGCATATTCGCCCGACACTGAGGTCCAGGCATCGGTGAGCATGGCGGAGACTCAAACGGCAGCCGAGGTTCTCGAACAGCAACGATCGTATGGCGCAGCAAATGACGCAGACTTACCACCCAAGGGCAGCATCGGCGCGATTTTGGTTGCGGCGCGCCGCATCAGCATTGAAGACGCGCGCTGCGTCTTCGCAGCGCAGAGCGAATCGTCAGCGCCGTTTGGCGAGACAGCCGTTCGACTAGGAGTTGCCACAAGAGAGGATATACGGTTTGCACTGCTGCAACAGTTCTCAATGCCATGCTTACAGCACGGCGATTCTGCACTTGATAAAGAAGTGGTCACGGCGTTTCAACCTGGGCATGAGCTTGCCGAGCACTTGCGCAATCTGCGCAGCCAGATCGTATTGCGCGCCCTTAACGCGACGCCGCCCTTGCGAAGTATCGCGATTGTTGGCGCAGACCGCGGCGTCGGACGAAGCTTCATTGCCGCCAATTTGGCGACGGTTTTTGCACAGCTCGGCACGCGTACATTGCTCGTCGATGCGGATTTGGTTAATCCGCGCCAACATTTGCTCTTTAAGCTGGGCAATCGTATCGGTCTTTCGTCGATACTTGCTGCGCGTGCCGACCTTAGCGCGGCCTGCCCTGTCACTAGCCTGCCCGGGTTTGCGGTCTTACCAGCCGGGCCGACACCCCCTAATCCGCACGATCTGGTCGCGCGCCCGACGCTAGGTCAGTTTCTACGTCGATGCGAGCAATCTTTTGATCTGATTTTGCTCGATACGCCCGCTTGGAACGAGGGCTCCGGTGCCAAGATGACAGCCAGTACGGCTGGCGCTGCCGTGATGTTGGTCCAAACCGGCCGCACCGCGGCGGCCGATGCAAGCTCGATTTCGCAGGAAGTTGCGAACGTCGGAACGCAGCTTATTGGCGTTGTCCTGAACCGGCCCCAATAGCGGCCCACCAACGCCGGGGCGCACCCCGCACGGCTTGAGCAGAGTGCTCAAGAACATTCGTCAGCCCACGTGCAACAGTGCGGATATCGAAGCGCGAGTCAAAACAGAACTTTGCCGCGCGACGCATCTGGCACCGCGCCGACTCGTCCAGTGCGTTCCAGTCTTGCAAGAGCTGCCGCGCGCCCCCGGCGTTATCCGGCGCCGCAAAACCTGCCTTGTCGTTGACGATTTCGCGCCAGATGTTCACCTTGTCCGAGAGAAGTACCGGCGTGCCGCAGGCCAACGCCTCCGCAGCGGCAATGCCGAAATTCTCTTGGTGCGAAACGAGTGCGAAGACCTCGGCCGCATACAGCGCGCCCCACTTGCGTTCGCCCATTAGCATCCCGCTCCAGCTGACGCGCCTGTCAAGGCCAAGAGCATTTACCTGAGCTTGCAATTTGCGCACCAGCGCCTCCTCACCAGGACCGGCGATAACCAGATGCCACCGCGGGTCGCTTGCGGCAATCGTGGCAAAAGCGTCAATAAGAAGATCGCAGCCCTTTTTGGAGTGTATCCGGCTCAAAAACAGCATTAGACGCTTGCCCCTGAGTACGGGGAAGGAGGAAAAAAACGCAGCGGTGGCAGTCTCAGTGTCGTAGGGCGCTGGCGCCGTGCCATATCCTGTCACCAGCTCGTTTGCAAAGTACAGGCCAAAAGACTGCCGCGCCAGCCGGCGCTCTTCTTCACATGTAAAAAGCACCGCGCGGGCGTCGCGCAGGACGCGGTACTCCGCCCAAGGCCAGTACAGCCATTTCTTCAAATGTTTTAACGGAAAGGAGCGCTTAAAGTACGGATCCAGCATGCCATGTGGAAAAACAAAGTACGGGATGCTCGTGCCGCGCAACGCGCGCCAGACAGCAAAACTGCTGTATTGCCAAATACCATTGACTATTACGACATTGAATTCGCTCGCGTGTTCGCGCAGCCACGGAACAAGTCGCGGGGAGTATCCGTATTTAAGTAGGCCGGGCCCCAGTGGCACCGACACAAAAGAATTTCCCTCCAGGAAAGGCGCACCAGGCGTGTCGAGACTTGCGACTGTCGTTTGCTGGCCCCACGTCTGTGCCGCGCGTGCAATTTGCCGCACACCCTCCATCGGCCCGCCACATCGTGGGTCGAGGCTTGCGATGACGTGGAGGACCTTCAAACCGTTTACGGCGCTTCGTTAATCACCGCACCAACGATTTCCACCGTGGAATCCGACAAACGACGCGCAAATTCCCGCTGCTCCGCAAGCCGCGCGTTATGCCTCCGCACGACCAGCAGCGCCCCGCTAGCGCGCAGCGCGACGGTCACCGAATCGGCCCCAGCCACCGCGGGTGGTGTATCAATAAAGATCGCGCGGAATTGCGGCGCCAGACGTTCAAGCAGCCGCCCGAATTCGTTGCGAGCGATCAAGCGGTGCGGCTGATCGACCAAGGGACCGGCGGTCAAAAGATGCAAAAACGGAATACCGGGAACAGCACGCACCGGTGGCTGTGCGACTTGACCCAGTAAATAGCTGGATAGTCCCACCGAATTGTCCGCACCAAATATCTTATGAAGACTCGGACGGCGCAAGTCGGCATCGATCAACAAAGTGTCCTCGTCCAGATCGGCGAACAGGCGCGCCAAGCGCGAGCACACATAACTGCGTCCATCGCCATGATCCGTGCTCACTACGGCTAACGCACGCTGCTCGGGATCGTCGCCAAACCAGCGGTGGACCAACTGGGAACGCACTGCCACCAGCGCTTCGCTGCCCAGTTCTTCCGGATCCATAAACGCAGCAGCGCCAGTTCGCGGAAAATCGACTAGCACGTCATTTGGCTTTCTTGATTTTTGGCGCGAAAGTGCAAGATCGATGTCGCCTTGCGTCACATAACCCAGAATCTGCGCAAGTTCACCAAAGCGTCGAGCATCGCGCGCCTGCCGCTCTAGCACCACGGCAATCTGCTGTTCTCGCAGGCGCCCCAGTGCGACGAGGATCTCGCCAAGGCGCCCGCTATCAGAATCGCTGTCGCCGGACTTATTCTCGGAATCTTGCGGTTTCATCGTCCCGTTTGGCGCGGACATCTGTGGCAGGCTCATGGGACGCAACGATACTAGTTTGGGCAACGCTACGCCGCATGCCCAGCACGCAATTCGAGCGGCCGCGCTTGCCGGCTGCGCGGGGCATCCCCGGCCGATTCAGCGGCGGGCACCGTGCCTAAAACAACCAAACCCAAAGCGCGCGACAGATCGGAGGGTCGACGGACGCGCTTATCAAGCAGCTCCGCGATGCTCACGGCGAGCACCCCGAGCAAAAAACCAGCTACGAGTCCCAGACCCGCACAATTCACGAGGGGTGGTTTGATTGATATAGTGGGCACGCTTGCCGCCCGCAGCATATGTACGGGAAACGGCGCTCCGATACCTTCCGCCGACAAACGTGCCATGCGGTCCTCAGCACGTTCAAGACTTTGCTGCGCCAATCGAATTTCGTCCCCGGCGGAAGTCGAAACCGTTGCTGGATTGGTCACGGCAGGTAACACTGCAAGACGGGCGGCCGCCTCCATGCCGGGTTCCTGCGGCAGGACCGACGGCGCGACCTGAGCCGACTCTGATGCCGCGGAAATGCTTTCCGAAAACATCCCGTGCGCTATTGGTCGAGTCGCGAGTTGTGAGAGCTGCACAAACTGCTCATCGGCGCGCGGTCCAGCTGCTGCCAGCGCGTGGTCGCTGACGTTGCGTGCACGCGCTTCGCCCAAGCGAGCTCGCAGCGCCGCGAGTTCCTGGCTGGCCCGCTCAATGCCGCTGCGTATGGAAGCTGCCCGTAACTCCAGGCTCACTTCCCCCCACGCTTGTGCGTAGGCGTTAGCAACGCGCGCTGCCAAGTTCGGGGCGTCCATTGACACCGTCAACTGCACTACACCGCCGTCGCCTACCGAGTTCGCCTCTACACGTCCCGCCAGATACTGTGCTAGCGCCTCAGGTGGTTGGCGGCCATCATCGATGCTTTGCAGGTAGAGCGCACGCAAGGCCGGTTCTTGCAACAGACCTTCGTTTTCCACCACCCGCTGTGCCACGCGTTCACTACGCAAGAGGTCGACCTCGGTGCTACGGGGCACCGAAGACGCAACATTGCTTCCTCTCGACTCCGCCGCGGTTCCTTCCAAAAAAAGCGTTGCGACTGCTTTGAAATGATTTGGCGCAATGAGCCAGTACGCGAGGGAGGCCGCAAGGCACGATCCAATCACGCCCAGCAACAGCGCTGCGCGCGTGCGCAAAACCGCGGTGAGGACTTTGCCCTTTCCCATCCGTTACCTCCCCGTCCTCGCGAGTTTTAGACTCGTGGACGCATCCTCCCCTGACAATCAGCGCAAGGCGGCAATGCCCTTGTCCTGGTCACCGGGTGCGGGTTTTTCGGCCGCAACTGTCGTTGCGGTACCCGCGGGTTCACCGGCGAACTTGACAAAATCGCCCACGTACTCGATCTTGGCCGCATCACGCAGCCGCTTGACCTCAAGAGCCGCGAGCTCTTCGCGTTTACGGTTGGTCAGGTACTGTTCTATGACAGGTGCCGCCTTCTTGTCGTCAACTGGCTGGGATTCCGAAGCGAGCACTTCTAACGCGCTCGCGCGGTTGCTGCTGGCTGCGAAGACAAGAACGTTCCCCGTTTTGAGTTGCGAGATCTGGGGAAGCCGTGCAAGGGGCAATTGCTCTGCGGTGCGCACGCCACTATCCGCGGAAAAGGCAATCTTCTTTTGTCGCAAATAATCGGCAAGTTCCTTCAGCGACTTCGCGCGCGCAGCGGCCGTCTCAATCTGTTTTTCTTGTTCGGCATTGGCCTCGATAGAGAGTTCTTGCAGGCGATAGATCTTGCGCTCAGAGAACAGAGCCGGATTATCCGCATAGTATTTGCGCACTTCTTGTTCGGTGGGTTTGGCCTGCGGCACAACCACACGCTGGACGTACGCCTGCGCAAGGATGTTCAGCCGCGCCGCTTCGAGGGCACCTAGTACCTGCGGATCGCGGTCCAGTTTGCGCTCGACCGCCTGCTGCACGAGCAGCTGCTGGTTGACAAGACCGCTCAATACCTTGCGGGTGGCCGGCTCTTGCTGATCGGGCGAGATTCCGTTCGGCAGGCGAGCGAGTTGTTCGTTGACTTGAAGTGTCGTTATCTCGTCTTTATTGACCTTGACTGCGACTTGGGTGGCGGTGGCGCTTCGGCTCTCGCTGCACGCGCTTAATACAAGGGCTACCAAAGCCGATAACGACAAGACCACGGGACGAATTGCCTCTGGCGTCATTCGCATTGCGTTCCATTCCTCCTCGAGAATTAAGGAGGCTACCGGGTCAGTGTGAAGTTTCCATGTCATGCTTTTTTTAAAGTCGATGCACCACGACTGTATACAGAATTATTTCTTGTATATTTCATTGCCCCGTGCGCACCGTGTGAGCGTCCACTGCGCGGCAATAGCGCACAGCGCACCCGTGGTCAGTCCTACCATTAGCCAACCGCCCTCCTCCAGAAACCTTGGCAGCCGCACGATATGTGGGATGATCTGCTCGCTGGCTTCATGCCAGTAGATGTCCCCGATTATCAGCCCCGCCAAAATCGACGGCGCCAGCAGGACAGACAGTGCCGTCGTCAAAAGGCATGCCAACAAAACCGCGAGGCCTCGTGCTACGAACATGCTTACGAAGCTGCGCGTATTAAATGCGCCAAGCTGCGGACGAGCGCAATTGCGCAGATGGCGCCGTGACGCGCACGGCCACATGGCCGCCGTGGCCGTTGCAACGGCGACCGGTTGCCAAAATGCGCCCAAGGTAACGGCCGCGTTAGCCAGGACAAGTTGATCCACGACATGGTGGCCAATACGCAATGGCCGCATTAGCAAAGCTTGAAGTCGCAGTTGCGCTTGTCCCGCCACCTCAGTAAGCGCAAAAAATGAGATGCGAAACTCCGGCAAGATATCTTGTATCCTCGCTTTCATTGCCGGCAAAAGCCACGGGAACAGGTGCTCGCCCCAGCGCTGGCCAGCGACCGCGATCATCAAGGCAATCGCAGTACCCATGGCCGCTCTGCCGACCATCGGCGCTGCATGCCAAAGTGCCGCCTTTGCAAGCAATGTTTGAGCGCATCGGCGCCCAAGTGTCGATCTCACAGCCGTGACGCCTTGACCAATTTCAAGCGGCCGCCGTTTCATCGGGTTTCGACCAGGCCAGCCAAAGCGCGAAAAACACGAGCGCGATCCCAGTCATCGCGAGCGGGGCCAGATAGGAATGAAGCAAGCCAAAGAGCGCCCGATCTCGCAAAGCGGCGAAAAACAAGGTAACGATCCGCGCAATATTTGCGGTGAAAACGACCAGACCGCCGAGGCCCAGGCCGACCAAGGTAATGCGCAAGGAGCGTCGTGCGCATAACACGCCGCTCAGCAGCAGTAAAAATGCCTCCGCACCCTCGCAGCCAGGTAGGACATTCAGACGCTCGGCCGGCGAGACGATGCGCGTTCCCTCCGCATGTATGCCAATGTTCGGGGCAATCGCAGCCGCCAGTGCGGCCGAAGGCGTAACGGTCAACGATTCAATCACCGTCTTACTGAGCCAAGTGCCGCGAAGCGATTCATACGACGCTTGCGACAAGAAAAATAGCAGGCAAAAGGCGAGTAAGCGTGCTATGCCTGTTGGCGCTAGCCGGCCTCGGGCGTCATCGGCGATCATCAGTGGGCACGGGAAGGATGGAGCAGCAAAAGCGCAATACCGATGCCCATCAGAGCCAGGGACCAGGGCGGCAGCGGCGTGTTGTCGTAGCTGTAATCAGGAGGGGCCATCCCAAAAGCGACGCTCGACTGACTTGGAAATGGATCCACCTGATCGCTTGACACGGAGGCAGTGTCGTACACGGCCCCGCTGCCGCTCCAGCGCACGGTAATCGTGAATGACGCGCTGGCATTTACTGCAAGCAAAGCGAGTTGGCAGGTAACTGTGCTGCCACTTGCACTGCACGCGCTCGAACTCGAGGACGGCAAGAACGTCGCCAAGGTGGGCAATGCATCGCTTACGTTAACGTCCGTTGCAATCAGCGGCCCGGTATTTGTCACGGTGAGGGTATAGGTGGACGTGCTGCCGGCAGCGGCAGTGCTGGGTCCACTGCCGGTTAACACCAATTGGGCGCCCGCGTCCAAGGCCGCCAACATATTGATGCGAGGAATCGAAATTGACCCACGCGTGTCGTCCGTGCCGGTGAGCGTGAGACGAGTTAGGGCTTGCGAAAGCGGCTCCTTTGGGTAGCGCGCGCGCAGCGTCGCAATTGCGCCAGACGCATGTGGCGTTGCCTGCGAAGTGCCCGTCATTGTGATTCCGGCTGCGGTGACGTCCACGCCCGGAGCAAATAAGGTTAGAAAGCTTGCAACGTTGCTAAAGCACGCCACCTGATCGGCGGTCGTTGTCGGATCCGTGCAGGGCGAAGGGGAAATCGAATACGTCATGGAACCAACGTTGGAGGCGTATACCGCACCGACAGACGCTACTCCGGGCGTGCAAGCCGGCCAGTTCAGGCCGCTGGAGTAGGCGTTGTTTCCCGAAGCGGCAACAGCTTGGATTCCGGCGGCCGCCGCGAGCGACGTCGGTGTGGTAAGCGGATTGCCGCCGCCGCCCACACTGGCGCACTGGGACGTGTAATCACCGCCGTCGCCCAAGCTCATATTCATCGCCACAATGTTGTACGTCGATTGGTTGGAAATTCCCCAATCGACAGCAGAGATCAGATCGGTCGAACTGGCACTGGAACCGTTAAAGATATTCTGCATCGCAATATTCGTTCCCGGCGCAACTTCGGCTACCACCCCCGAAACGTTTGTTCCGTGCGCAACGTCCGTAGTCGTTCCCGGGTAATAAATTTGGTCAGAGACAACTCGGCAACCAGGCGCGCCCGCAGAGGGGCACGTTCCGAAAACCGTATTCGTCAAATCGATCCCGGCATCAATTACTTCGACTGTGGTGCCACTACCAATTGCACCGGCTGCGACTGTGGCCGGCTGGTTGATAAGCGCCAGGTCACTAGGCGTCGATTGAACGGCATAGATCCGTCGGTCCTCGTAAACCGCGCGAAAAACCGGATGGTCACGTAGCCGTGCCAGCGCTGCTGATGATGAGAGTCGCCAAAACGCCATGGGTAAATGCGGGTAATTGCGTATAACTTTTGCATCTTTGGCCGTACCCCCCATCAGGACCGACTGCTCGACGATCGCCTTGGTGCGTCGGTATTGCGCCGCGCGTGCCGCCACAATTTGGGCGTCATCGTGCGCAATTTGCCGGGCTTGGCGCATTGCTAGGGCCTCGCGCTCCGCTGCACTGCCATCGAATTCGACGATTACGTCCACGCTTTGCCCGCGCATTAAGCGCTCTACCAGTGTTGCACTTATTGGCGCGCTAGCTCCAGACGCAAATGGCACCGCCGCAAAACCCAGAAGAAGCGCGGCAAGAAGCCATCGATACCGGTAGCCGAGCTTGCGGCCCTTCGCGCCCGATCGCGTTGAGCGGCGCCTCGACGGTAGAGTCCGACTCGTGTTGATCGGCAGGTCGGGTGAGCTGGGCAAATCGCTTTCATGCTTCATGAACCGATTATCGAAATCGTATTGTTACCGGGCGATGTTCTCGCGGGCATGCCGAGCGGCAATCGGACCATTGAAGCGTTTTGCAGAAAGACTGTGGTCAACGGAACAAATGTGAAGTTTTCGTGACCACCAGCGACAGAAAGTTGAAGTACATTGCCTTGCAGTTCACTGATTTCCCTTGGGTCTGCGCAGGCACGCGGCAGCGGCGGGGGCTGGCCTGTCAGATGCAAGGCGCTGCTGCCGCTTCGAGTGCGGTCTTCTCCGCGGGTGGTGTCCCCGCGACTTGGAAGTATTCGCATGCAGTTTCACGTTCTCGCGCTTCGCAATGACGGATCCACGCATCGGCTCATGGTCGACGCGGCCGATGCGGCTGCGGTGCGCCGCATGCTGGCCCAAGACGGGATGACGGCGCTCGAACTGGCGCCCGCGAACTCGGTTGCGCGCAGTCTGTACGCCCTCGCCACGGGACGAACGGGTGCAGGCCGAGCAACGCGGTTCGATGTCGACCTGTTCTGCCAAGAAATGCTTGCGCTGGTCACGGCCGGCGTTCCCATCGGTGAGGCGCTGGAGACCCTAACGAGCAAGCAAGAGCGCGGCCCAGCATTTTCCGGACGCATCACCAGTTCGGCGGCCAACGCGACCACAAGATCGCGGTCACTGCTCTCACGCCTGCACGCGCGGGTGCGAGAGGGTCTACCCCTGTCAGCAGCACTGTCAGAGCACCCGACGGTATTTCCCACGGTTCTTTGCGAATCGCTGCGGGCCGCGGAGCGCACCAGTGATTACGCCCCCGCGCTAGAGCGTTTTGTTCGTTACCGGCGTCTTACGCGAGAAGTGCGCGAAAAACTCGTTGCTGCCTCGATCTATCCGATTATTTTGCTTGGCGTGAGCACGTTAGTACTGCTGTTTCTCGTGGGTTACGTAGTTCCGCGCTTTGCCGACGTCTACGCCGATATGGGCGATAAACTGCCAACGGCTTCCCGCGTCCTGCTTTGGATCGGCAGCGCGATCCATGCACAACCTTGGCTTGTCGTCGCTGCGCTCGCGGTGCTGCTCGCTGGCATCATCGCGGCCGCGCGCAGCAACGGCGTTCGCAGCGCAATCGTTCGGCTTCTGCAGCGGATCCCCCGACTGCGCGAAGTGCTGGCGGCGGCGGAATTTTCTCGACTGTACAGAACGCTCGCCCTGCTCGTGCACGGCGGTATTCCGATGGTCGCTGCACTGGAGGTCACACGCGGATTGCTGACGGGCAATCTGACACACCACTTGGATGCGAGTCGCCGCGCGATCAGTGAAGGACGTTCTTTTTCGGCGAGCATGCGGGAACAAGGTTTATCGACGCCCGTTGCCGATCGCTTCTTTCGGGTTGGCGAAGGCAGCGGCAAGCTCGCTGAGATGATCGACCGAGCAGCGGACTTTCACGAGGAAGAAGTCACCCGGGGCGCGGACTGGCTGGGCCGCGTCATTGGGCCGTTTTTGATGCTGATCATGGGAGTCGTCATCGGACTGGTTGTCGTACTCATGTACATGCCGATCTTTTCCCTTGCTGAGGCCATTCAATGATGCGCTCGGATGTTCCTTTGCGCGCAACACCGGATCATGTGCCCGCGCGAGGGCCGGTAGCCGATGCGGAGTGTTTTGCTGCGATTTCCACCAGGGCACGCAAGGAAGGACTTGAGTTCGGCGCCGCGCTGGTCCGCGAGTTCTCCTGCGATGCCTACACGGCGCTCGCGGCCTGCGGACAGGCGCTAGGAATGCGCTACTTAGATAGTGCGGCGCTTCAGACCTTGGTTCCCAGCTTTGAAGCCATCAGCTTTCCCGAGGCCGACCGCCGCAACATCGTGCTGGGCCGCGACGCTGCGGGCCGACTTTGGTGCGTACTTGAAGACCCCTTTGACCAGACACGCGTCGACTGGACCGAGAGCCGCGTCTCGGTGCCGTTCACCTTCGCACTTGCCGTGCTCGAGGAAATCCGTGCTTACCTTAAGCGGCAGGAGGCCTCCATGCGCGCAGTTGAAAGCGCGCTCCCCGACATGGGTGGGGTCGGTGGTGCTCGCCACAGTTTTGCCGAGGATCTGTCGATCCGCCGCATCTCGGAGGATACGAGCCCTATCGTTCGAATCGTCAACTCGCTACTTTATGATGCGCTCAAGGCCGAGGCAAGCGACGTTCACCTAGAAAGCGATGCCAACGGCATGGCAATCAAATACCGGATCGACGGGGTACTCGATGCCGCGGGCCGTATCGATGACATCTCCAGTGCGGAACAGGCAATTTCGCGCATCAAGGTGCTCGCCGAGTTGGATATTGCGGAAAAGCGCATCCCACAGGACGGGCGCTTTCAAGTGCGAATCGATGGTCGTGATATCGACCTGCGCATCTCCATCATGCCAGCGGTACACGGCGAAGACGCCGTGGTTCGGATCCTCGACAAAAAGCGCCTTGCCGACGAGGCGCGTGCGCTGCGTTTTGAATCGCTGGGATTTGCCCCGGACACGATCAAAATCTTGCGCGAGCTCTCGAGATTGCCCTATGGGCTGCTGCTTGCAACGGGACCGACGGGAAGCGGCAAAACCACGACGCTGTACGCAGCCCTCTCGGAGGTAAATACCGGCAACGACAAGATCGTGACGATTGAAGATCCCGTCGAGTACCAGCTCCCGGGGGTTGTGCAAATTCCCGTGAACGAGAAACGGGGTCTGACCTTCTCTCGCGGGCTGCGTTCGATACTGCGGCACGATCCCGACAAGATCATGGTTGGGGAGATTCGCGACAGTGAGACCGCGCAGATCGCTGTGCAAGCTGCACTCACGGGTCACCTGGTTTTTACGTCGGTGCATGCCAACAGCGTATTCGATGTGATCGGTCGGATGCTACACATTGGCGTTGACCCATTTAATCTTGTTTCCGCACTTAACGGCGTTATTGCACAGCGCTTGGTGCGGCTGAACTGCCGGCATTGCCTCGTGGACGACCCGGTGCAGCTGGGCGCACGCGCACCGGGTGAACGCGAGATTCTTGCCGGTCAGCGCCTATTGCGAGGTCGCGGTTGCGGCCACTGTCGCGGCACCGGCTATCGAGGCCGGCGTGCGATCGCGGAAATTCTCGTGCTCGACGATGCGCTGCGCGAAGCCATCGGCGTGCGCTCGTCAATGACTGCCGTGAAGCGCGCGGCCCGCGAGCGTGGCATGCGTTCTTTACGAAGCGTAGGCCTGGATCTGGTCGCCGAAGGTCGCACGACGTTGGATGAACTGGACCGCGTCACCTTTGCCGAGACGGATCATGCGCATTAACGTCGGTGCTTCCTTGCGCCGGCACCGGCCACAACGAGCGCAATTGCGCTTGGGTGCGACCTCGATACTACTGCGTTCGAACGATACCGAACTGGAGCACCGTCGCCTGCCCGATGGCGGTCTTGATTCGATGCGGGCAATCGCCGAGGAGTGCATTTATTCGCACAAAGACCTGAGTATCGACGTGCGGATTTCGTGTGCATGGAGCCGCTTGCTGACATTGCCGGCCATCGCACAACTCTCGCGCGAAGAGCATTGGCGAAACTACGCGCGTGCCCGTTTTGAACAAATTTACGTCGACGACGCGGATAAGTGGAATATCCAAGTTTCTCGAGATCTGCCGGGGTGTGATCGCATCGCCGTTGCCTGGCCGGGTGCTCTGCACGGGCCACTTCTTGCATTCGCGAATGTGCGCTCGGTGCGCATTGGTCTTCTCGAGCAGCTCGGACGCTTGCTAGATCAGATACCCACCTTTAGCGGCTGCCTTCTAGAAATTGAACCTGGCGGCGCGGGAATGTTGTTGCTCTCTTATGGCAAGTTGCGTCGAGCCCGCTGGTGCCGATTTGAAAACGCCCAAGGTTTAGCTGCGGCCGTATGTGCGGAATGGGCCAGCGTTCAGGCAATCGAAGCGGTGCCACCAAGCGAGATCGCTCTTGCACTGGCGTCGGCTGCACCCCGTGCCGATACGGACCAAGCGCGGGCCGTTCGATTGCTTGCCTCGCGACTGCGAATTTGCCAAGCATTTTCCTTAACGGACCGGACACAATGCGCTTCTTCTCATCTCGTACCGGCCCGGTAAGACGCCGCCTGCCAAGCTGGCGGCAAACGTTTGTAGGGTTGCTGCGCTTGCGTCCATACGAAGTCGAATTGCTTCGTCCCGCCCGGCGGGCCTCGCCCCTTGCCTGGATTCTCTTTTTTGCCGGGGCCTTTGCGCTAACCGCGGCAGCGCTCGCGTGCAAACCTGCTTGGGATCGCCAGACACAACTTGCACAGCAACGCGATGCAATAGAGAGAGAACTTGCACGCTTTGGCGTCGGAGCTCGCGCAGAAGCCACGGGCACAAAAGAGCTAGCCAACAAAGACGAGGCAAACGCTCTTATTGCGCAGTTGCGACGACCCTGGCATGAGCTGCTGGACCAAATCGAAGCGGCGGACGATAAGGATGTTCATCTTATACAGCTGAATATTGACCCGCGCTTTGCCACCTTGCAGCTCGTCGCAGAAGCTCGCGATTTGGACAAACTCGTCCGCTTGACGCAGCGCCTGTCCGGCGCAGGACCGGTGCGAACCATGACAATGACGCACCACGAGTGGCATGATGGGCTGGGCGCACATGTCGTCAGAGCGTCGATGGAGGGCGAACTCGCGACGCTTTGGCCCAAGCCCCCGGTTAGCGAGGCAAAGCAATGAGAGTTCCCGTCATTGCCAGCGCTCGACTCCGCGCCACCACTTTTTTCGTCGCAACCGCTTTGGGGCCTTTGGGTTGGGTCGGTGTCGGCGCCTTGGTGCTTGCCGCAGGGCTGCTCACCATCGTGCTACCGGGCGTCGATCGACTGAACAAGCAGCAAGCTCGGGAACTCGATGTACTGGAGTCGCAGCGCCAACAGCTGCAAAACCCGAAAATCGCGCAGGCGCGACGCGACCCTGTCGTTGGCCTTCTCTCGAGCCTGCCGCCAGCAAGCGAAGTGCCTGACTTTCTCGCATCGCTGCAGCGTCGCGCTGATTATGGCGCCGTGCAGATCGACCACACCGAATACCGCACCCAGTCGATGATCGGCAATGCTGCCCAATGCTACCGACTTAGCTTTCCTGCGCATGTCGACTATCCACACTTGCGCGCGTGGCTTGAGTCGCTGTTACACGATTATCCGAGCCTTGCGCTGCTCGAACTTTCCGTGCGTCGCGAAGTTGACGGCGGAGAGGAGCTTGACGCACATGTGGGGTTGAGTTTTCTTGCGCGAGGCTCCCTGTGAAGCCTCGCGCGCTGATCCTCGCGTTGGGCCTAGTCGGTTCCGTAGGTTGGTCAGCCTGGATTTTGACTACACCCCGGGATGAAGTCGTGCTGGCGAAGGGTACTGCACCCAGGTCGCCGACGGATAGCTATCGTGGCGAACGGACGCCACCTCCTCTGAGGCCACTGCCATCTCACGATGTGTTGTCGGCCCGGGGTCTCGACTTAGAAGCGCGACCCCCTGCACCGGTCCGGCCTCATAATCTTTTTGGCACCTACACCTACGAAGCGCCTCGCCCTGCGCCAGTTGCCATCGCCCCGCAGCCCCCACACGCACCGCCTCTACCCTTTGTCTATACGGGGCAGCTTGTCGTCGACGGACGTGCAACGTATTTGCTGCTGCAATCGGGCGTGCCAATCAGCGTTACGGTCGGAAACGACGTTGGCGAATATAAGCTGGTCGAAGCCTCGGCGGACCGGCTCATTTTCCTGCACGGTCCAACCGGGCAGCAACTCGCAATGTCGCTTGCAGGTAAGCCGCTTAACTGAATCCAAATTTTGCGATTGAAAAACCGAACACGCACAAATCGAGAGCCTTCGATGTTTGCTCCAAGCTCCGCACCCCGACACGCATCGCAGCGAATTTTTGCGGCCGTTTCCGCGCCACCCGGGCTGCTAGCCGGCCTTCGCATCGCGCCCTTGCCCAGGCGAAGCTGGCATGTCATCGGCATCGTGCTGGTAGCAACGCTGTCTGCCTGTTCGACATCACCGCTCCAGCAAAGTCGCACTCTTTGGAGCGAAGGCCGCTTTGAGGAAGCCGTCGCGTTGCTCCAAGAAGCGTCAACAAAGAACCCAGACGATCGGAACGTACTTGCAGCGTATCACCGACAGCGCGACCTGGCCGTAGCGCAGCTTTTGCTCGCGGCGGACGCTGCAACAGCGGGGCGTCGTTTCGATGAAGCGCAGAGCCTTTACGAGCGCGCGCTGCGCCTGGATCCGAACTCGGTACGCGCCAAAGACGGCGTCGCTCACATCGCGCTTGTGCGCCGCCTCGATGCGGAGTTCGCCGAAGCGCAACAGTGGATCCAACAGGGACGCACCGCGGATGCGGAAGCCCGCCTTCACAAAATCATTGGGACGGATCCGGCCCACCGCCCGGCCCGACAATTGTTGCGGCAACTACGCGAGCGCCAACAAGAGGCAGCGGAGAACGTATCGGCGCTACGAAGTGCTTTGGCCACCCCAGTGAGTGTGGAGTTTCGGGAAACACCGCTTCGCAATGTCTTTGAAGTACTCTCCCGCGCTGCGGGCCTGAACTTCGTTTTTGACAAGGATGTACGCACCGACTCGAAGATCACAATCTTCATTCGCAACAATCCCATCGAAGACGTGCTAAAGGTTCTCCTGAGCACCAATGCCCTTGAGCGCAAGGTGCTGAACAACAATACGCTTCTCATCTACCCCAATACGCCGGCCAAGGCAAAGGAATATCTGGATCTGGTAGCGCGCACCTTTTATCTCGTAAACGCCGAAGCCAAGCAGGTCGACGGCATGCTCAAGACGCTGACACATATCAGGGATACCTTTGTAGACGAAAAGATCAACGCGATTGTCGTGCGCGATACCCCCGCCGCCGTGCGTCTTGCCGAACGCATGGTCGAATCGATAGACGTTGCCGAGCCCGAGGTCATGCTCGAACTCGAAGTCATTGAGCTGAGCCGTACACGAGCATTGGACCTAGGCATTCAGCTCCCCGGGAGCATTCAGCGCGGATCGAGTTCACCAATTGGCGCCACGAGCGCATCGTCGTCCTCGGGCGGTACCTCCACGTCGGGCGGGATGATCGCGACCAGTAACTTTTCTAGCTTGATCACGACCATTCCTAATCCGCTACTGGTTGCCAACCTTGCCTTGCAAGACACGGACACAAACCTGCTGGCTAATCCGCGCATTCGGGTCAAAAATCGCGAAAAGGCCAAGATCCTTATCGGAGAGAAATTGCCCGTCATTACCAGCACCGCGGTGCAAAACGCCGGGGTCGCGTCCTCGGTCTCTTACATCGACGTGGGACTAAAGCTCGAAGTCGAACCGCAGGTGTTTTTGGATGATGAAGTTGGGATCAAAGTGCAGCTCGAAGTGAACTCGAATCTAGGTGCGGTGACGGTGGGCAACTCGACGACCGGAATAACCACCGCCTATCAAGTCGGCACGCGCAGCGCACAGACGAATCTGCGCCTTCATGATGGTGAAACCCAAGTGCTTGCCGGACTGATCAACGATAACGAAACGGATAGCTGGAACAAGGTTCCTGGCCTAAGTGATATACCCGGTCTCGGCCGGCTCTTTAGCAACGATAATTCGACGCACGAGAAAACCGAGATCATTCTTTTAATCACCCCGCGCATTGTTCGCAATTTGGCTGCGCCGGACACGGAAACACTCCTGGTTCCGGCGGGAACGGATGCGGCGGTGGGAGCTGCGCCGTTGGTGATCGGTCCGCTGCCGGCACGCTCTTTATCCCTGCATAGCGCGGACACCAACGCACCGGGCGCCCCGCGTGGCAGCGAATCCAACATGCCGGGCTCGGGACGCCGTTCTGACGCCGGAGCGCCGACGGCACCAGCGGCACCCGAGACCGCCGCGTCGGAGGCCGAGGGCGTAGCAGCTCCTGGCACTGCTGCGCCACCGGCGCCGGCCCCTGCTGCGAAGGCCGCAGCTGTGCCGGCCATGCCTGCCGAGTCTTTCCCACCGCCTCCGTCCGCAATCACACCGCAAGCGCCAACGCTCACAATCGATCCCGGAAGTGGCAGCCCTGCTCCGAGCACGGCGCCTGGCCAGGTGCCCGCGCCCGGTTCACCGGGCAACAGTGCGCCTGCGGCCGGTGCACCAGCAGAAAAATGAACCGCCACCGAAGGCGCCTCTCTTCACCGGCGACACAAAGCCTCGCGTTCTCGCGCGTTGCCCTTGAACACGAGACCGGATTTACCTTGCTAGAGCTAGTAATCGCTCTCGCGATTTTGTCGATCCTTGTCGTTATGGCGGTGCCGGTGGTACAGCTTGATTTGCAGCGTCAGAAAGAGTCCGAGCTGCGATCGGATTTGCGCGAGCTACGCAATGCAATCGATACCTACAAGCGCGCCTCGGACGAGGGCCGCATTTCACGCAAGGCCGATGCCTCAGGCTATCCGCCGCACCTGCAAGACCTGGTGCATGGCGTCTCCGACGCCAAGGACCTCAAAGCGCGGCCCATCTATTTTCTTCGGCGCATTCCGCGTGACCCGTTTAATTCGGACCCTTCGCTAGATCCGGCGGACACCTGGGGTAAGCGCAGTTATCAGAGCCCACCAGAGGAACCAGCAGAGGGAGACGATGTTTTCGATGTCTACTCACTGGCCACGGGAACTGGCATCAACGGCGTGCCCTACCGCGAGTGGTAGATGCACTTACTAGCCCGCCTCGCAACCAAGGATGGCGCCAAAACAAGGCGTCTGCGCGCCTTCACTTTAATCGAACTGCTCGTCGTTCTTGCAATTTTGGCATTGCTCCTGACCATCGCCGCCCCGCACTATATCCAACATGTCGAACGCGCACGGGAGGTTGCGCTTCGCTCATCGCTCAAGGTCATGCGGGAGGCCATCGACAAATTTCAGGGCGACCAAGGACGTCTTCCGCAAAATCTCGATGAACTTGTGATGCGCAGCTATCTGAAAGCGATCCCTGTAGATCCCATCACGGAAAAACGCGACACTTGGTTGGCATTGAGCGAATCCGATGCCCTGGCGATGGGACCCAATTCTCTTTCATCGCCAGCGACTTCCACGGTTGCGGCCGCAAACACGGCTGTACAAAATGCGCCGGGCATAGCCGACGTACGCAGCGGGGCTCCGGGAAATGGCATCGATGGCACTCCGTATCAACAGTGGTAGCGATCGCGCTGGAGCGCACCTAATGCACAAGCCACATCGATTCGTTGCAATGCGATCTTTCACGAATTGCCAGCCCCTGTGGAGGTTTACCATTGAAGTCAAACCAAGGAATTTTGCTGTGCCTATTTGCCTGCTTCTGGCGACGGCAGCAGGTGCGAGCACAACTGCGCAGGAGGATGTAATGCTGTCGGCAGCAAAAGCCGGCAACGTGGCCTTATATCGA